>JABUBK010000045.1_pt1 | contig 21346 bp, 28 predicted proteins | sample 7332671 | NCBI WGS metagenome assembly JABUBK01 (sample SAMN07256342, study PRJNA390944) | subsurface metagenome | isolation source: Methane hydrate marine sediment | place: Pacific Ocean: Eastern North Pacific, ODP site 1244 | collected 2002
TAGAGGGGGAAACCTTATGGAAGGTTGAAGGAATAGTTGTCACCAAACTTAAACATCCAAAAACAGGTAAAACAATTAAAACAGTTGAAGCTAAAACGTTTACTGTAACAAAGACAGCCTCTACAAAAGCAGGAGCAGTAAAAGCAGTTTCAGACACTTGGGCTATGGGAATAAAAAGTCAAGGAATTCAATTAGGATTGAAACCTAAAATTAAAATCAAAGCAGGATTAACAAGAGCAAAAGGAGAAGTAACTCTCCGCCCAACAGACGTAGAAAAGTTATACACAGGTGTTGGGAAAGCAACTATATGGGATGTTGGAAAAGTAGAGATTAGGGGAGTTCCAAAAAAAGTAAAAATAAAAGCAAAGATTAAACCAAGAGAACCAATGGAAGCATTGCAGAATATCCTTGTTGGAGAAATAGGAAAAAGACCATTTATTAAAAAGGTTGCACCAGATATTGTCATTAAAGGGAAAGAAAGAATTTATAGATATAAAGCATTGTCAGATATTTATGGAAAGGCGGAAGCAAAAAGAATAATGAGAGTAGAAGAACGTGGATTCATTCAAGCAATTATTCCAGAAGAGATTGGAGTTAGATTAGGTCCTCCAGGGAAACCAATAGTATTCGCAAAGTTACCCCCTAAACCAAAAGTAGTAAAGCCTCCAAAAGTAGTCAAAGCTCCTAGATATGAACCAAGACCAATTCCAAAATTAGTAACAAAAGTTATTCCTGAAAAAGCAGCAGCACAAATATCTGCTGAATTAACTGCAAAGATTATAGGAAGAAAAGTTGTTCCAAAAGTTAGAGTGAAAGTTACCCCTGTAAGTAGAGTGGTTCAACTATTAGCACCAGCAGTAGTCCCAAGAGTTAGACCGAAGGTAGCAGTTAGACCAAGAGTTGTTTCAAGAGGGGCACAAAGATTTACACAACTTTTAGGACCAGCAGTTAAACTAAAACCTGTTGTAAAAGTTAGAGTGAAAGTTACACCTATAATTAGAGTGGCTCAACTATTAGCACCAGCAGTAGTTCCAAGAGTTAGAGCAGTTCCAAGAGTTGCCCCCAGAGTGCCACCAATTCCTCCTACTCCAATAATTTCAACAATTATAATTCCTCCTTTTATAAAGAAGGAAACAGCAGTAGAAAGAAGGAGAAGAAGGAGAGCAGAAGCAAAAGCAAGAGCACAGCAAAGAGCCTATCAGGCTTCAATTGGATCAGTAGTTTTAGGAATAACAGCACCAAAGATTACTAGGGAAAGATTTACAGGATTAGGATTAAGACCAATGATAGCAAGGAGAAAGCCTAAAAAAACAAAGAAGTCTAATTATTTAAAAAGAATAGAAAGGGCTTTTAGATAAAAAGATAAAAACATATAAATATTTAAAGAAAAGGTTATTTCTTTTTGTATGATTTACAAAAACATTAAAGTTGAAGAAGATATTTTTTGGAAAGTAAAACAAATCAAAGCGAACAAAAAGTTTAAAAAAGATTCTGATGTTATTCAAATGTTAATTAAATTTTATAGGGGTAAAAAATAATGGTTGAAGGAAAAATAGCAAACCTAAAAGATGTAAAGTTACCAGATTTACCAGGTATGGAAGAAGAAGGTATTGAAGAGATTGAAGAACCAGAAAAGCCTGAAGAAGAAACACCAACAGAAGAAAAACCAAAATCAGGAGATATGATTAATTATTCAAAAGAAGTTGATTATGGTGTTGTTGATGAAGATGGTAATAGAATTCCTTGTAGCAGTTTAGCCGAAGCAAAAATCTTATCTTTACTGTTGGAACTCAAGGGAAGTAAATAATATGGGAAGAAAAGCTTGGAATAAAGGCTTGACAAAAGAAATAGATGAAAGAGTCGCAGGATATGCTAAAACAAAAACTGGAAAGAAAAGACCAAACATTTCAGAAAAATATAAGGGAAAAGGAAATCCAAATTATAAAAATGGAATAAGAACTGGAAAAAGAATGATGTTAGAAATTCATAGAATTTGTGAAATTTGTAATTCAGATAAAAATTTAGAAGTTCATCATATTGATGGAAATAGAAATAACAATATTTTAGATAATTTAAAAGTGTTATGTAGGTCTTGTCATTCTAAAGAACATAGAGGAAAAGAATGGCATTTAGAAATGATAAATTGTAGGAGGGTAAAACAAAATGCAGAGTTGGTGTGTTAAATGTAAAAAGAAAACAGAAATGAAGGATGAAAAGGAAGTTACTTGGAAAAATGGAGTAAAAGCATTACAAGGTATTTGTTCAGAATGTGGAACAAAGGTTTGTAGAATATTAGGTAAATAAAATGAAAGAATTTTTAGATTATGCTCCTTCAACTCAAGAACAGGAGGTAGGACAAGAATATAATCCTATGCCTATTCCTGGTCAGGGGGAGAGAGAAGAAGCATCTGAAATAGGAATAATTAGAGAACTTAGTCCTAAAAAGATATTAGAACAATTAAGAATGAACTTAAAAGGATATTTTTGGGACTATGAACAAAAAGGATACATTAGAATACAAGGGTTTACTCCTTTAATGAATGATAAAGGAATTGCGAAATATCTTTCAATTATGTCTTCTGTAATTACAGACTTAGTTACATTTAGTAATTATCAGGCAGATGAAATAAACAGATTAACTCTTTATGTTTGTGATAAAGCAATCCCAACAATTCATATTAACTACAAAGATTTTGGAATTAAGGATAAATCTGATTTACAAATTATTGATATTCAAATCTTTAATTTAACATTGGCTGCTTTTAAGAAAGCAGTTGGAGCAGGAGATAGAAATGTTGTGAGAGGAACAGTATCGGAATCTATGATTAATAGACAGATGATGCAACCTCAATTTCAACCGCAACAACAAGGATTTTTAAGTAAATTGAACCCTTTTAGTAGGAGATAAAAAAATGTTTGAATCAGTTACAGGAATTTTTAGTGGGGCAACAGGCGGAATTGCATCAGGACTAAAGGTTTTTCTAATGTATATTTGTCCAATCTTGCTTGTAGGAATTATTGCTTTTGCTCAATATAGAAATAAATCAATTTATAGATATAAAGTAAGAATGTTTAGGATTAGGGAAAATGGAAAAGTAAAAGAATCTAATTTCAAAGCAGGATACATAGGAAGAAAAAACTCCGCTCCTTTTTTTAGAATTAAAACAGGAAAATGGTGGTGGCAACAAATAGATTTAACGACTACTCCAACTGTAAAATATATGGATGAAGAAGATAGAGTTTATTATTTACAGGTTGATGTTAATACTTTTGTTCAACTAAGAAGGTATATGAATTTAACCAAAGAAAAAATGATTAGATTTACCCCAGTAGAATCAGATGTAAAATATGGGGCAATTTTATCTGTTCAAAGAATTAAAGATGTATTAAGAACAGAACCGACCTGGAAAAAACTATTACCTTATTTTGGTTTAGTCCTTTTAGCCATAGTTTTTATAATTGCATACGCTATGCTAATGAATCAATGTAGCGGTTAAAAAAGATAAATATTTAAATCCTGCTATTTTAATATTAAAATGAAAGTGAAACTATATTGTATAATCTTGTGTGTAGTATTAGGATTTACAATTAGTATCTCATCAATTTTGGCTGATTCTCCGTATGTTCAAATCTATATTCCAGGAGAATATTATTCTTCAATTTATTTAACAGAAGAACATAATTCATCTAATCTTTGGGATTCTTTAGATACACCAGCGAATATTAATTTAACTGATTTGGGGGATGTAAATGCAGGGGCACCAACAGACGACCAACTTTTAAGTTGGGATGATGCTACTGCTCGGTGGATTGCAAGAACAGTAGGTGGAATAAACCCGTGGCTTATAGATACTTTAAATGGATATTTATATAATGATACAGACACACTTTATTTTAATGAAACACAATTAAATGTCACAATTGATTTAAGGGCCAGTGCTATTGGAGGAAATTCGTCTTGGAATGAATCTAAATCTTTAGAATTACATTACTTAAGGAATGAAGTGGATTCTAATCTTTCTTTATACTTGTTACTAACAAACCAGAAATTCAATGAAACTAACTTAATTAATTCAATTAATACTACAGCAAATATTCAGACTTTAGGATTTTATGATAAATCTGAAGTAGATGCCAACCTTAGTTTATACAGATTAGATTCGTGGGATAATTTAACAGGTATTCCACACGCAACTCCAAGTGATGGGGACACAACACATTTTAGTTTAGCAGATGAGATTTATGACTGGGTAATTGGATTAACTTACATTACAAATACTGTAAATGATTTAACTAATTATTATTTGAAATCAGAAACAGACAATAATTTTTCACTTTATTATCCTAAAACAGATATTGATACAAACTTTTCTAATTACATTTTAACAACAGAAGAAAGTAATCTTAATGTTAATAGTTCAGATTTCTGGGATGATTTAGATTCTCCTCTTGCCTCTTGGTTATCAACTTACAACGCAACATACGATGCCAATATAGATACAAATTGCACAGATGATGGAAGTTGTCCTTTAATAACTTATGATTCAGAATTAACTTACACAACTGATACTTCTGCTTATGTTAATTGTTCAGCAGATGAAGTGTTTTTAGGTAATGGAAGTTGTATGTCAACTTCTGTATTCGTTGATACAGATACCAATGCCACAACTGAGTGTGGTGCTGACGAAGTTTTAGATGGAGACGGAGATTGTGTCTCTCACGCTTCTTGGCTTACTGCTGAATCAGACCCTGTGTGGCAAGGCAATTATTCTATATTTACAGGATTAATAAGCAATTGGAGTTATTTATCAACATACAATGTAACATATAACGCTTGGATTAATAATAATACTGTCTATGATGGATTAATTAGCAACGCATCATATCTTTCAACTTATAATGCTACTTATGACGCTCAGGAAGGAAACCTCAGTTGGAATGAGAGTTATGCAAGGGAGATATTTTACAACAAAACAGCATTAGATATAAATCTTTCATCATACATAAAAAATAATACTGTTGGATGGACTTTAAACTTTACAGAAATTATGTCCAAAAGTTTTATAACAGATTCTAATTCCTTTATATATGATTTTAAAGATGATGGCTCAAATCTTATTTTAGATTTACCTGATGTTGGAGGAAATAATTATTTTGGAATTGAAACCACCGGTGGTTTTTTTCAATTATATGCAAATCCTAATGCAGGGAATGATTATTTATTGGCTACAATAACTGAAACACAAGGGGCAGATACCGAAATTAATTTTTATGAAGGCGGAACAGGTCATAATAGATTTTATGATTCTGGAAGTATGAGGGTTGGTGGTGGAGCAAGTCGTTTATGTTCTAATTTAACAACAGATGTTGATTGCGATACTCCTTCTACAGGTGCAGATTTAGTTGTTCAAGATGATGGTTGGTTTGGGGGTAAACTATTTTCATATGATTGGACTAATGTTACAATAATAGAAAGTCAGATTAGTGATTTAGTTCATACAGGAAATTTATCTTGGAATGAATCTCACGCAGATACTTTATATAGAGATATTGCCTGGGATAATTTCACAGGTATTCCCGTTGCAACGCCTTCTGATGGGGACACAACTCACCTTAGTTCAGCAGACCATATTTGGGATTGGGTTAAAAGTTTGTTATACATTACAACAGCAGATGCAGATACAGCATTTATTAATGCCACTGGAGATTCTATGACTGGCAATTTAAATTTTACAGATAACAATGCCACAGGGTTTGATTATATCAAGTTTACTGATGGGGGATATATTTATGATAATTCCACATCATTAATCTTAGGACATAGTTAAAATGAATAAGAAAGCAAAAATAGGAATATATAGTGTAATAGGACTTCTTGTTTTAGTTGGGATTTTTAGTTTGTGTTTTGTTTTTGCTGGAGAGGGTTGGGAAGAACCAGTAAGATATACTCCTCCCTATACTATTGGAGAAAAGTGTTATAGTTCTTATGATTCAGTAAATAAAATAATGACTGATACTTCTTGCTTACAATTTAAAACAGAAACAAATGGAGTAATAACAATAAATAATGAAAGATATTTGGCTTTTGCTTTGAAAGGAATTATTGATGGTAATGAGATTATTAGAACTTCAATGGATTTTACTTGGACTTGGCATATAGAGGAAGATAATGGAGACTATATTTTTTGGGCAGAGAATGATAATCCTAACTTTATTTGGAGACAATATTATTATTTCTATGAAGATTATTCTAAACCAATGAAGATAGAACATTATTTAGAAAATAATTTGAATGATATTACAGATATGCAGATGTATTACTTGACTAATGTTCTTCCAACTGATGAAATAGAATACAATGAAACAAGATATTTAGTTAGTGATTATATGGGATTACACAAGCAAGGAGATTTTAATGAGTTAATTTCTACACTAAATTTTAATTCAGAGTATGATTTTAGATTTGAGGATTTGATTGATGATGGATTTACAATAAATGAATTTTATATTGGTTCTGGTTCTGTTATTGATAAGCCAAACATAGATATAACTGCTATTGGATTCACAAAGAATAATGGAAATTTTCCTAAAGGAAGTTCTGTTTGGATTGACCCAACTTTTACAACAGAGGATATAGAAAGTCTTGATTTGACAGTTTTAGATTCAGATACTTTTGTAGTGGCTTGGTGTGATGAGTCTAGTAATCATATAGAATTTTTAATCTATGATACTGACGGGACACCTAAAATTTCACAAGTAACAGTCGATAGTTTTGTCGGTAGTTGTGTCTATACATCAGTCTCAGTTTCTGCACTCAACTCAACTGATTTTGTAATCGGATGGTTTGATGATGCTGATGATGATATTACAGTTGCTATTTATGATTCAAGTGGAACTCTTAAGGTTGGACCAGTTGATGTTGACACTACTGCTAGTGGGTCGGCAAATTCTGTCTCAGTTTCTGCTTTTAACGAAACGACTTTTGTGATTGGATGGTTTGATGATGGAGAAGATGATGTTTCTTTTAGGATATATGATTATTCATTAGATAATTTGACTAATATACTAGATGCCGACCAGAGTGCTGGAACGTATTGTTGGGCAGTCTCAGTTTCTACTTTTAATGAAACGACTTTTGTGATTGGATGGCATGATGATGGTGATGGTAGTTATGATTTTTCTATTTATGATGTTAGTGGAAATTTACTGACAGGTCCAATAACTGCTAGTGCTGCAGGGGATAGTGTTTCAGTCTCAGTTTCTACTTTTAATGAAACGACTTTTGTGATTGGATGGCATGACAAAGCTGAAGAGGACGTTACTTATTCTATTTATGATATTAGTGGAAATTTACTAATAGGACCAATAGATGCTGATACAACTGTTCCTGAGTATTCGGGGAGAGATTATGTTTCAGTTTCTGCACTCAATTCAACTCATTTTGTGATTGGATGGTTTGATGTTAGTGAGGGTGATAATACTTTTTCAATAAATGATACTTCTGGGACATGGGCAGGAATAGGACCAATAGATTCTTCTTTAACTACTGAGGGTTATTCAGCAGTATCTTCATATTTATCTGCTGTTGATATTGGACTCTCTGATATTGATTTAAATCCTTTATTTGTTCATGCTTTTACAATAACCTCCTCTTTATCAAATTTTACCGTATATAACGCAGATGGAACAGTATATGAACCTCCAGTAGTTGACGAAACCCCCCCAACATACTCAAATGCTCAAACAAATACAACAATAGCAGGAACATTATGTAATTTCTCAATAACTTATGATGATGATACTGCTTTAGAATCAAATGGACAATGGATATTCTCAACAAATAATACTGGAGTTTGGGTGAATGAATCAGCAGTAAATTTTACATCAACTCCAGAAACAATAAGTGTAATAAAAACACTTAATTCAACAGTTGGATTGGTAATAGGATATAGATGGTATGCTAATGATAGTGCTGGAAATAATAATAATACAGTAATTTATACTTTAACAACAACTTCAGATATATGTTCCCCAACAGTAAACGAAGATTGGAGCATTTCAGATGCCCAAGTATGTAATGGTGTTGCTACAACAACTGGAACAGGATCAATCATTATTTTATCAGGCGGAACATTACATTTACTTAATGGAGCAAATATCACCACAACTAAATTAGAATTAAGAACAACAGGAGACCAGGTCTTTGTAAGTTCTAAAAGTGAATTAATCATAGGATAAAATGAAAAATAAATTAATAACTTTGTTAATTGTAGGATTTGTTTTACTAACTCTTCCACAATTAAGTGCTACATCAGACATTATCTATAAACAAAATACAGATGTAGATGTTGTTATCCCTTGCTTTTTTGGAGGAAATATTTGCTCTGATACTACCACTTGTAATATTTCTATTCAATATAAAAATGGAACATATATGGTGGATTTCCAAAGCCTAACAAATTTAGGTGATGGTGATTTTAAATATAGTTTAAATGAAAATCAAACTGCTAATTTTGGAAAACATCCTTCAAAAATGGTATGTTGGCAGGGAGATTATAATGGAACATCAGTTTTTACAATTTCATTTACACCAACAGGCGAAGAGATTGATACGGGTCAGGGAATAACATCTGTTGGAATAATAATTGCTATGATTTTATTATCAGGGATATTTGGTTTTTTTGGTTTTAGATTTTCAGATTCAGATAAACTATTTCCAATTGCTATATTTTTCTTAATAACTTCTATAATAATTGGGTTATTTGCTATGCAGTTAGCATACATATCAAGCAGAGACATACTATTCCCTCTTTCAACAGAAGGTATGCAATTTAAAATATTGTTAGGGATAATGTGGGGATTATTAGGAATGGCATTCATAGCATTATTAATATTAATAATTAAAGTATTAAATGAATTTAGAAAGAGAAAATCTATGGTGGATAATTCAGATGGTTATACAAAAAATTAAATTACACAGGAGGTTTAAAAAATGATTATAGAAATAATAATCGCACTAACTTTCGTTTATTTAGTGATAAAAGTATTTGAGAATAAAAGAGCAAAGAGTTATGAATATAGAAAACTATTGACAAATTTATATGTAGCAGGTAAGATTAAAGAAATAGCAAAGAAAGATGGAATTGATTTAGTAAAAGAACACCAAGAATTTAATAAATTATCTCATCAAAGATATAAAAATATAGATGATTCTATAGAAAGAAGTATTACAAATAAGATTAAAAAAGGAACAGAAAAAGTAGAGAAAAATTTAATAAAAGAAAATAAAAAGATTTAATTACCTCTTCTTTTTTCTTTTTCTTTTTTGCTTTCTTTTTTTAGCCATTGTATTTTTTCCAATATTTAATTGCTATGATTTTATCTCCGTGAACTTACACCCCATCCTTTCTTCTTTTTGTAGATACTTACTTTTAGACCTTTCTTTCTAAGTGTTTTTGCTCGTTTCTTCGCTGTGGTTTTTGTATTTGCTCTATGTGATGTCATATTTTTATACCTCCTGTGTTATTTAAATCAAGATAGCCCCCTTGTAGTGTAATGTTAACACATTTGGCCGTCAACCGAAAGATCCAAGTTAAATTCTTGGCAAGGGGAACTCTTTAAATCAAGATAGCCTCCGTAGCTTAATGGATAAAGCAATGTATACCAAGCATTAAATTCCAGTTCGATTCTGGAAGGGGCTATTCTAATTGAATTTTATTTTTTTATATTAGAATAAGATTATCTTTTTCTTCTTCCTCTTACTCTTCCGCTATCAGTATAATTTCTAAAACTAACCATCCTTACAAGATATTTTCCATTGCTTTTTTTATAATACTTTACTCTTCTTCTCTTCCCATTAATTAATCTCGTAGTATATGTCCATTTTGTCATTTAAGATTTCCTCCTGTTTAAATTTATTTTATGATTTTTCTAAGTCTTTTAGCGAGTTTCTTCCCATTTGGAGTTCTACCTAATAAGACCTTTTTCACTTTTTTCTTTGGTTTATATTTCATTTTGAATGTAAGAATGAATTTACTTCATTCTATTTTTGTTCTTTAAGGGCGAACAAAAAGCCCTTCACTTTGTTCTAAAAATTAAAAATAAAAAAAATAAATTTAAATCTCGGCTACACTACTGCTACTACTTCCAAATCCACTAAATCCGCCAAAACCACCAGACTCTTCACCACCAGATGGCAATACTCTAAACACTATGAATAATAAGATACCCACAATAAGTAGAATAATTATAATTGCTAACCAACCTGGTATGTCTCTTGTCGCATTAACAGTATCGTCTAATCCTTGGCAGGCTTCAGAAATTGAATAACTGAATGTGTAAGAAACATTCACACCACCTTGTAGGATGGCTTCATCTGTTAAATTCCACATTTGTCCTGTAACAGCATTATAACTGTAATTAGCAGCATCAACTACTCCACCAGTAGATTCATTAATCACAAGATATGGACTAAATGAATGATAACACGATACATTGCCACCAGTTGTAGAATTATATGCTACAAACACTCCACCAGCACTTATATCTGCTAATACCACTGTTTCGTTTGCAACTGCTCCCGCAGTATCGCCTAATGTCTCTTCAAACTCTTCTAACACCAATAACCCAACACCTATGATAACACCAATAATCATTATAGTTATGACGATTGATTGTAGTTTACCCATCTGTGCTTTCTTCCCACCTATAAGTAAGGATTTCATTTTTTCTTAAACGAAAATCCTCACTTATATTGAAGTAGTTTGTCCTCTTGGCATCACACTAAACACAATTGCTAATAGAATTCCGACAATTGCTAAAATCACTATAATACTTAACCAAGTTGGAATCTTCGCTAACGCAATGATTGTTTCATTCACTGCACTTTCTGCTTCTGACCCAGCAGTCATCTGCTCTTCAAATTCTTCAAGAACTAAAAATCCAATACCTAAAACAATACCAACAACAACTAAGGTTATAATTATTGATTGTAGTGTGCCCAATTGACCTTTCTTATTATCAAGTAAGGCTTTCATATTTGTATACCTCCATAAAATTTAATTGCTTTCATACTAAATAGATAGTAGAGTTCTTTAAATATCTATTTTTAACACAATTTAAACAAAATTTAAAAACATATAGATATTTAAAGGATAAGAGATTCTTAACCTTATGAAAAACGCTTTTGTAAGAAAGGCTATCTCGCCAGATTTAGTTGTGGAAGCAAATAAAATAATCAACGCAGTTAAAGAATCTCTTGGAATAGAATTAAACGGAATTCAATCCACGAAGGTGGCAGCGTGGAAATTAAAGAATTCTAAAATTAATATTAATGAAAAACGCTTATTACAAATTTTAGGTGGAAAAATATGATTTTAAAAAAATTAAAAAAGGATAAGAAAGGAGATTTTACAAGTTTGGTAATAATGATTGCTGTAGTATTTGGACTGGCATTAGCATTAATAATCTTCTCAAAAGTTTTTTTAACTATCACTGGTGAACTTAAAGATACTGATGAATTTAGCACAACAACCATCGCAACAATTGAAACCGTTGAGGATAATACAATTCCTCTTTTAGATTTTTTTATTTTCTTTTCACTCGTAGCCTTGATGATAGGACTAATCATTTCTTCTATTTATATTGACGCCCATCCAGCTATGACAGTAATCTTTTTAATAGCATTAATCGTTGCTGTATTCATAACAGGACAATTAGCAAATGTATATGCTGAAGTTGTTGAGGATACTACAATCGCTTCAACAGCATCACAATTCACATACACTAATTTGATATTAGGGGAACATTTTCCGATCATTATATTAGTGTTAGGCATCATTATTGTTATAATCCTCTTCGGTAAATCCAGTAAGGTAGGTGAAGTATGAACAAACAAGCAAAACAATATGTAATCTTAGGAATAATGATTTCTTTAGTTTTAATCTTTGGAACTTTTATTTATGTTCAAGCAATTGATAATGAAACTTGTGTTCAACATTCAAATTATAAAGAATGTGAAATAAACGGGAAAAAATCTTTAGAAGTCTATGAATATAAATATAAAGATGATTATGGAAAGTTTGAATCTTATAAAAATAATATTGAACTTAAAGTAGAGAATGAAGAAATAAAAATTGAGTTAAAAGATAAATTTAAAATTACATTAAATCCAATTCCAACACTTAATGGAATTGATTCAACCTGGTCAGAGATAAATTCTGTTTATCCTGATATTAGATTTAATATTCCTGTAAAAGAATACAAAGATGGGAAAATAAAATTTGATTTGAATTTAACTAATGGCGGTTTGATGGGAGAAAATATTCCTTCTAATGTTGGGTTGATTTTAAAATTAGAAGATAAAACATGGTTTCTTGATACAGACACAAAAATTCTTGATGATGGTTTATTATTTTATAATGAATTTAAATTATGGATTCCAGAAGGATGTGCAGATATAACTAAAGATGAAATTGTATATACAACTCTTGATTATTATTGTCTTGACCCTTCTTTAGAAGTTGGAAGTTCTGTGACTCTTGGAGGAAATCATAATTACGATACTGTTTTAGTTCACTCAAATGGAACAATAACTTTAAATGAATCTTATCTAAACATAACTGCAACAAATTGGATAAAAATTTATGGAACGATAAATGGATATGCTCTTCAAACTGGTGGTAGCGGTCCTGGAGGTGATGGTGAGTCTGGAACTGGTGGTGATGGTGGAGGTGGAGGAGGGGGACATGTTGGTTTAGGTGGAGCAGGAGGTGCAGGTGAAGGAGGATCAAATGCAGGAGGGACTGCTGGAAATAATTATGGAAATAATAATATAGGAACCCTTTATACAGGTTCACTAGGTGGAAAACATGAAACAAATAGTGGTGGAAGAGGAGGGATATCATTAGGATTAAGATCTACAACAATTATAGTTAATGGATCAATAATTATGACTGGAGAAGCAGGATATGATGCGACAGGGGCAGGTTCAGGCGGAACTATTTTTATGATTGCAACGGATTTAACTTTAAATGATTCTAATTTGTATGTGTTTGGAGGAGCAGGAGGGAATGCTTTAAATACTAATGATGGCGGAGGAGGTGGTGGTTCTGGAGGAAGAATTAAATTGTTTTATGAAGATACTTTTTTAAATGGAAGCATGACAATAAATAAAGCAGGAGGAACAGGTGGAACAAAAGATGGTTCAGGAATTGCAGGAGGAAATGGAGCAACAGGAGTTTATTATGTCAATCAAACATCTGATTTAGGATTTGATGCAGAACCATTGGTAACAATTAATTCTCCAACAAACATAACATATTCAACAAATTCAATTATTTTTAATGTTACGGCCATAGACGATATAGCAATGGATTCTTGTTGGTATTCTTTAGATTCGGGATTAACAAATTATACTATGACAAATGCCACAGCAAACGATTATAATGCTACTAACTCATCTATGACACAAAATTCTCACACTGTAAATTTTTATTGTAATGATACATCTAATAATATAAACAATACAGAAAGTGTGGATTTCTCTATTGATTCAATTCATCCACAAATTTCAATAGTTTATCCTGTAAACAGCACTCATTATAATATTAATATCTCTACTCTAAATTATACATTTGTAGAAACTCATCCCGATTCTTGCTGGTATTCTAAGAATGATGGAATAACAAATTCTTCAATAGTTAGTATGGGAACTAATTTTACAGGAATAATCTCAATAAAAGGGCAAAATAATTGGACTTTATTTTGTAATGATACAACAGGAAATGAAAATTTTACAATTGTAAGTTTTAATAAATTCATAATGGATATTAATTTGATTAGTCCCATTAATAATACAACTCTTATTACAACAGCATCAAATTTTACAGCAAATTATACAATATCTTCAGGAGATTTAAAAAATACAACTTATTATATTTGGTATGAAAATTCTACAATATTTAATCAGACACTTGTTGATATAAGTGGAACTACAAATGAAACAACTTTCTCTACAAATGGTTTTAAAATAGGAACATACCTATGGAATACTCTTGTGTGTGCGGAAGATTCAGGAACTTATTGTTTCTTTAATGAAGTAAATTATACGCTCTTAATTGGAGTATCTGTTGGAGATAAAACATTTGCCAATTGGACTTATGAAACCGCAGAGCAATCATTTAGTGTTAATTTAACATTAGTTGAAGATACAAGTTTAGTTTCTGCCAACTTAGTTTATAACAATACAAAATATGCTATATCAAATATTTCAATAGATGGGAATGAATATATTTTACATAAAGTAATTGACACACCATTAAATCCATATTATTTTAGTAATGTTTCAAACGAATTTTATTGGAGTTTTACTTATATTGATAGGGGTGGAACACAATCTTCTCAAAATACAACAACTCATGAACAGAATGTAACATATCTTGTAATTAATATTTGTAATGCGACTTATAATCTTTCTGATTCACACGCCTTAAATTTTACAATATATGATGAATTAACCACAGACAGAATTAATGCCACTTCAAATGCTACAACATTAAGAACAACATTTAATTATTGGATTGGTTCTGGTTCAGTTTATAAAAATTACTCTTATAGCAATTTAACTAATAATGCCACTGGAGAATATAACTTTTGTATTTCTCCAAGGAATGAAACATTATATTCTAACATGGATATGGAATATGGGGCTGTAGATTATTCAACAAGAAAATATTATCTTAGGAATGCCCCTTTAGATAATGTAACTAATAACATAAAATTAGAATTACTGCCAGATTCCGATTCTGTAAAATTTTTCATAAAAGTTAGAGAAGGAATGGTTGGTTTTCCTGACGCAACAGTAACGATAAACAAATATTTTACAGGAGAAGGAGTATATAGAACAACAGAAATAAGAGAAACAGATGTTAATGGAAAATTTGTTGCGTATTTGGATTTAGACCAAACATATAATTTCTTAGTTGTAAAAGAAGGAGTAAGTTATGGGACAATAACAGCACAAGCTCTTTGCACTGAATCCCCCTGTGAATTAACTTTACAGATTGAAGAAGCAGTAACAAATATGTGGCAGGGATTTTATGATGAATTTGCTGCGAGTGTATCTTATACTTTATCTTATAATGATACATTAAAGTTAGTTACTTATACTTTTAATGACTTAACAGGATTGGCCCAGTCTTTTGCCTTAGATGTAAGTGAAATTGAGTATGATGTGGCTTCTGGATTTGTATTAGAACCGTCAGGAACATATTGTAATAAAACATTATCAGCAGTTACAGGAACATTAACTTGTAATTTAACAGATTATACAAAAGGAGATTTTAAAGCAACAGGATACATAAGCAGAAGTCCAGCACAAATAGTCGATTATATTACATTTATCATTTCCTCAGTTAAAGATACTCTTGGAAATCTTGGACTTTTTGTAAGTTTTTTACTTATTGTAGTTATTGGTTTGGTTGGCTGTTGGAATCCAGTAGTTGGGGTTGTCTTAACTACATTTGCGGTTTTAATGATGAAAATCTTAGGATTTGTGGCATTTAGTTATACAACTGTAATATTAATCATAATAATGGCTATCATTTTAGCCTTTAAAATGAAATCATAAAATGAAATCAAGTGGATATATAACAATAATATTGATGGTAGGATTATGCTTTGCCATAGTTGGAAGTGTGGTAAATGATTTTGAAATACAATATCCAGCCATTGATGTTAATACTTCCTGGTCAGGAAAATATGATTATACAAGTGGGATTAATGAATCTATAAGTGGATTAAAGGATAAATTTGATATTATTGCGGATGAAGATGAAGGATGGTTTTCAAAATTAACTGCGGGAATATCCGCCATACCCAAAGCAATTGTGATAGTCCCACTTGTTATGTTTAAAACAATCTCTTATGGATTAATAATTTTAGTAGAAGTAGGGACAGAGATAGGAATTCCATCTTTTGTAACTGTATTTGCTACAATTGGAATATTTACAATAGTCGTATTTAAATTAGTTGCTTTCTGGCACAGGAGCAAAGAGGTTTAAGATGGCAGCACCTTTTGATTACCCGAATAATAGCATTCAAGGAATAGTAAGTTTTATGCAATATACAAATGGATTAGTTGGGGGATTGTTAGGGCCTGGAATGTTAATTATGATTGGGTTTGTAGCATTCTTTTCAACAAAACATTACAGCACTGACAGAGCGATGGGATTTGCTACTTTCTTAACTTTAATCTCCGCAATATTTTTAAGGTTTTTGGAATTGATAAATGATGCTATATTGTTTTTAGTGATTGTAATTTTTATTGGTTCTTTAATTTTCTTAATAAGAGAGAGGGGAACAGAAGAAGCAGGGGTATAAAGATAGTTACTATCTTATTATCATAACTATACAAAACCAAAACATTTAAATAGTATTGATGAGTTAGTATTAGTATGATAAAAAGGTATACTTTCACACTGGAAAAAGAAGTTGTTGAAAAAGCGAAAAAACTTGTAAAAACCTCTGGAAGAAAGTTATCCCCAGTGATAAATCTTTTATTAAAAAAATGGATTATAAAAAACAAAAACATTCATCAATAGGAATTAAAATGGAGCAGGGGTTATTTGTTTATCCTCTGTGAATTTAATACTCGCCTGCCAGGTAGTTCTCCATTCACCCCTGGTTTCTTGGTGTTCTAAATTCCTATTGGTGTGATTTAAAAAATGACGCAAGAAGAAATAATTGAAGTTTTAGAAAAGAATAAAGAAGAAACTTTGACAGCAGAAGACATCGCACAAATAATCAATATAAATACCGTTGCTGTTAGAACAAGTTTGAATAGATTACTTAAAGGAAATGAGGTAAAAAGAGTAAAATTAAATAAAAAGGAAGTTGAAAAACTTGAAAAGAGTTTTTCGGGGAGACACTATTGTTGGGAGTTAAATTAAAATGAATATAAACAGAAAAGAATTTGTGCATAGAGATATTGAATTTTGTAAGATTTGCAAAAAAGAAGTTCTAACAAAAACTCAAAAATGGGTAGCAGTGATTGATTATTTAGGAGAGAATCACATTAAAACAGGAATCTATCATAGGGATTGTTTAGATGATTTATTAAAAGCAAAAGGAAAAATGATACAAGATAAATTTAAGAAAGGTGTAGCAAACACTGTTAGAAATTTATTTGGTAATATTAATTTACCTGGAAAAGGAAATCAGGAAATGCTATATGAATTAAAACAATAATTAAAATGAAAACAAAATTTGAGAAATTTAAAGCATTAATTAAAATGTTTAGGTTATTGGATAATTGGGATGATTATTTAAAAGATTATTGGAGGTCAGCCCCACAATCTAATTTTAGATTAAGAGATGGAAAAATAATAAATGGAATTGAAAGAGTAATATTTAATGAAATTTTTATTTATGAAGACTATTTTCCAAACGAAAATTTTAAGATTAAAAAAGGGGACATAGTAATGGATATAGGTGCTAATGTAGGAACATTTAGTATTTATTGTAAGGATGCTAAAAAAATCTATGCTTTTGAGCCAGTCTTAGAAAATATCAAATTATTAAAAGGAAATTTATTAAAAAATTCAATTACAAATGTTGAAGTGATTGATAAGGCTGTAACTTCAAAAAAAGGTTTTCAGAAAATTTATATTTCAGGAAAAAATAATGCAGCCCATACTTTAATTAATAGTGATGTAGTTGAAACCATAAGAACAGAGATAATTAATACAATTCCATTAGAAGATTTCATAAAAGAAAATAAAATTAAAGAAATAAATTTTTTGAAATTAGATTGTGAAGGTTCAGAATTTGAAATTTTGTATTCCTTATCTGAAGAAAGTTTTAAAAAAATAGATAAAATAAGTATGGAAGTGCATAATTTCACAGGAAAAGAAGATTTTAATAAACTTGTAGATTTTCTACGAAAAAAAGGATTTGAAGTTGAAAGAAGTGAAATTTATAACGAAATTTTAATGATGGTGTATGCTATTAAACCTCATTTAAAAATCGTGTAGTAGAAGACATCCTATGGCTAAAAAATGACTATCTAGGATGGGGGGGTCTTAAAAAACCCTTATCTTTCCTTTAATTCACAGGAGTTAAAAACACCCGTTTTTAGTGAGTGTAAAGTTACTCATAAATATCTGAGATTATTCCAGTGCATTCTTCTAACAGATTTGTGCATTGTTCCAAAAGTCCCAAAGCCTCATTATATTTTTCCATTAATAAATTATAATCCGTTACCAATACATTATATTCTTCAACTGATTCAATTTGACAATTTCCATATAAAGAAAGAATACCTAAGGTTGTTAAAACATATAACACTATTAATATTATTGCCAATGCTCTCCATTTATTTTTTTCCATTTTTATTATCCTCCTGTGTGATTTAGTTCAACAAACATTAAATCTTTAGGTAAATTAAGTTTCCAACAAAACCAAGCAGTAGCAAACCAAGATGATTTCTTTCCTGATGGAATTTCAAAATGAATTCTTCTGTTTGGAATTATTAATTGTATTCCATATTTTTTATAAAGTTCTCCTCTTTTTTTCCCTTCTAATGCAGTTAGAGGAAGTAACAGAGCAAATGGTTTTCCATAAGCATAAGCACATCTTAAAAATTCTAATTTAAGAGAGTATGGTGGATTTGTTACAATACAATCAAAATCCTTTTTAGGAAAACCATTTTCTAAAAAATTGTGGGATTTATTTCCTATAACTTTAAAACCTTTTTTCTTAAAATGTTTTGCTAATTTTCCAGAGCCAAAAGCACAATCCCATATAATCCCTTTTTTGTGTAAATAAGGAAGTAATGGCCTTATAGCATATTCTGGGGTATAACATTCATCTGGTTTTTTAAACTTTTTTCTCTTGCTCCATTCAGTTTTTGGATTTTGTATTGCCATTTTAGTTATTGAAACAAAAACAATTACACCCAGTCCTATTCATACAAATTAGACAAGGGTCATAAGCAAGAAGTTTTACTGCTTCTATTTCTTTAATTAAAATATAAATTATCACTCCCATAAAAACTAATAGCAAAATTCTAACTATATCTATCCAAATTTGGAATACTCTGCTTTGATAAACTTTTAATAATTCTTTTTTCATTTTACTTTAAATATTTAAAATAAACAAAACCTAAAATAAACAGAGCAATACCAATTCCAATTAGAACTGGCTTTAGTTTTTTCCAATCCACTGTTACAATTGGTTTTTGCTCTTTCATTTTAGTCCTGCCTTTTCAATAAAAGATTCAAGGATTTGATATTTTTCTAAAAAGTCAAGTCCCTTATCAGTTAATGAAAATCTTTTATGAAGTCTCTTATCTATCTCTAATTTTATAAATTCTTTTTCAAGTAATTCATTTAGATACCCTTTAAACATCTGTGGGGAAAGATTACTTGAATACAACAATTTAGTCGACCCAATATACCCTTTATTTTGGATTGTATCTAAAATATCTTTTATAACTTCTAACCTTGCTCTTCTTCTTTTCTTAATTTGTGTTTTCATTTTAATTTTATTTAAATAGGGGCGGTAAAATTTATCCCCCAAAACCGCAGTATTTATTTTAAGACTTATTCATCAATTTCAACTTTGAAAATCTTAGCGGGATTTTTGCCCTGTGATGCTTCTGCTAATCCTTTGTAAGTGATTTTAATCTTATCGCCTACTTTGGTTAAAGCCATCCTGGAATCTAATAGAGTTGCTCCCCAGACATTTTTCACACCTTCTGGTGTTTCTATACTATACAACTTTGATTTGTTCGGTCCAATCTCTTTTTGAATCTGAACAAGAAAGCCCTCTATGAAATCTCCTTCTTTGTCATAAGTCCAATCTGTTGGATTAATTTCTTTATATGCCATTTTTTTAAAATTACCTCTTGTTTGATTTAATTGAGTTTGAAATAAATCATAAGCAGTTGCCATCTTTGGACTTCTACAATTAGGACAGAAATCATAATTTGTAGCAATATCAAATGGATTATTACATTTTTTACAAATTTTAATATCAATCATTTTTATCTCCTTTTAATGCCTCAAATTCTTCATCTGATAAGCCAATTTTGTGTGATTTTTTAAATAAATTTTGGGACACTTCTAACACTTTATTTTTTTTTATAAGGAGGATATTATTATTACTTTTTGAAATATTGCTCATATTATTTTTTTTAGTGTTAGAAGTGTATATATCCTTAGAAATAATAACACTTTTTTTGAAAACAGCATTTTTCCAAATTCTTTCTTTACCACTATGCCCAGCTAAAATATATGGAACAAATTTTTCTAATTGTCTTCCAATTTGCTCTTTTGTCATCCTTGCTTTTCCTTCTTTTTTACACCAATTTGAATACACTTCAAACATAGTTTGTTTATTAATATTATTACCAATTTCTTCTTCTAAACAATCTTGTGAAAATGCTGATAGTGGATGACTACTTCTCTGCATAATTTCTTCAACTTCTTTTCTACTTTTTTTAAAACTAAATTTATTATTGTCAAATAACCTATTTAATCCTTTAATTGCCAAATTAAGTAAACCACTCATTTCATCCTGTGTATTCAATTTTTCCATTAAAAATTTATCTTTTTCTTTTTCTTCAAAAATATTATCAAAAGGAATAGGTAACCATCTATTATAATAAGCTTTATCATCAACTTCTTTTATAGGAGGGATTTTATTACAAGCGAATATAAGTTTTGCAAATGTTTTAAAATCAATTGCTTCTCCAAATTTAACTTCACCTTGAATATAACCTCCTCCAGTAGCAATTTTAAACCCACCACCATCTTTTAAGTCCTTCACACTTAAATCATCATATATATTTGAATATTTATCTTTTAAATAAATTAAATCAAATGATTTTCCACCAGAAATTTTCTGTAAACTTAATCCAATTTTATTTTGTTCTCCTATAAAATTTGTTAGTAAATTTAATGTAATTGTTTTTCCAGTATCAGGATCACCAAATAATATCATTGCTTTCTTTTCAAAATAAACATTATATAAATTATATCCAAACCATTCATACATTAATTTTATGTCTTCTGGATATAAAACATCAGAAAAGAATTTTTCAATTTCTGGGCATTTTTTACTTTTATTATAAACCAAAGGAAGTTTTTTCTTAAAATAATAAATAGGAGAATGTTCTTTAATTTTTCCATTTTTCAAATCTAAAACACCGTTTTCAAGGCAAACTAAACCAATATCAATTTTATTAAATTCTTCTACATTAATTTCTGTTTTTCTTTTTACTTTTTCTAAAATTTCAGCAACAATATTATTCTTACACCAATTACCTAAAAGTTTTTCCACCAGT
>JABUBK010000046.1_pt1 | contig 21241 bp, 25 predicted proteins | sample 7332671 | NCBI WGS metagenome assembly JABUBK01 (sample SAMN07256342, study PRJNA390944) | subsurface metagenome | isolation source: Methane hydrate marine sediment | place: Pacific Ocean: Eastern North Pacific, ODP site 1244 | collected 2002
ATCTACTATGTTTTGGTCTTAGGTTATCCCAAGCAATTAAATATGGTTCTAATTTAGGTGATATAGGAATATCTCTATCTCCACTCTTACCGCCTTTTACGTGTATCCAACCTTCTTTTAAGTCAATATCTGAAACTCTTAAATTTATTAATTCCATAGCTCTTAGTCCTGCATAAGCGAGTGTTCCTATAATAGCTTTGTTTCTTATTCCGGTTGGTGCTTTTGCAGATGGTTGAGATATTAACTTTTGTATGTCTTCTTCACTTAAAATTTTAGGAATTGTTGTTTTAGTTCTTTGCCTTTTCATTTTTCTCTCCTTTATTTTAAACTCCAAGATTATACAATAGTGGTAGTCTACAACTGAATTCTAACACAATTTTTTAATGAACTTAAGAAAAAGGTATTATTTGCTAAAATAATAATTATTTAAAAATTCTAATAAAATTTTGATAATAAGATTATTTATATAAGAGAATATTAAGAGAATTAGGTAATTGTAAGGTTGAGCATAGAGGTTTTGTGTAAAAATTCGTTTAAAGTAGAGGAGTATCCCCTACCACAGAAATAGGATATTTATTAGGGTATATATATTGTAAATCAGGTTGTTTGTTGTATTTTAAAATGTCCGAAGAAATATCCGAAAAATAAGATATTTTGTCTCAATTTTGTAATGTTACAAATTCAATTTTCAGGAATTTATTCTCTTTTTTTATATTCCTTTTAAGACTAAATTAGTCTCATAAGAGATGTGGAAATTAGGTTAAGGTAGTGCAGGTAGGTAGTCCACCCCCCTATATAATTAAAAAATCTTAGTAAAAATATAAAAATCATCATATCCAGAAGCATTAAAATTATTTTAGAAAGCGTTTAAGGGGCTGTTTTGTGGGTTTTTTATAGGTTTAATAATTGGTTTCTTATGTTTTTTTGTGCCTTTTCCATTCTTTATTTATTTTCTAATTTTCTCTCTATATTCTTTTTTAAACCATCTATAAAATCTATAAAATACATAAGGTATACCAATAAAAATAGTAAGAAGTGTTAACAAAAATGATAAAGTACCACCTAAGTAAAAATTATAGTAGAAAATATTGTAAACGTATTCTAGACCATCAAAGAATATATTGCCCAATTTAAGTAAAAGCCATGCTACTACTACTGAACCAATTAGTATTAAAACAATGTTCCTAATAAGAATTCCAATTATTTCAATTTTACTTTCAGCCTTTATTCCTTCTTCATATACATAATATAAATAAAAACCACTTGCGAAGATAAAAAACCATCCACCAATCATGGCTGTTTTTTCATCTATTTCTAATTTTTCTAAAAAAATTGAAATTGTTGCTAAAATCGTTGCAAAACTCACGGGGAGTATTATTCTTCCGAATATTAAAATAGCCGCAAGTACTATAATAGCCATTGCAAATGTTATAATAGTAAATTTTTCATTAGAATTCTTTTTCATTTCTTGCTCCATAAATAAAAGCAAATATAACTAACAACAAAAGACAACACAGCTAGAACTAATCCTAATTCAGAGCCTTTAAATAAGAACCAATAAAGCTCATATAAGCCTATTATTATTGATATAACAAGACAGATTAAAATTCCCCTTTTCATTTTTTTCTCCTCTGTTCTTAAAATATCTCTTATTTATAAAATATAAATATTTTTTGTCTTAATAATATCTTTTATTAAAATGATGCGACATTATTTATGATAGTCCCTTTATTTAGGCATCGTAAGGCTTTCTAATTTTGCAGTAAGGTCTGATACCTCTGCTATTAGAGCCTCAATGGTGTTTCTAAGCTCGTATAACCTCTCATGATTCTCTTCGATTTCCCCTTCCCTCTCTTCTGCACTTTTTATTAATTCTTCCATTGTCATTTTGCCCTGTGAAACAAACAAACCATCTTTAAAAAGTGAATAGGAATATCCTATTTCCTTTTCAAACAGTCCTAATTTTTCGATCTCCAAATTATTTATCTCTCTTAGTTTATCAGCCATTTCCTGAGCTAGTAAATTTATTGATGGGTCTGTAATTTTAGTAACAATTCCCTGAAGCTTAGATATTATATTACTTTTATCATAGAAGCACTCTCTGATTTTGCTGAGCATCTCTTTCTCTTCTGCATTGATATCAAGACCTTCTTGACTGAGTTTACCTATTTTCTCTTTTTCCCTTATTGCTAGGCCCGCCATATCATCCTTAATAGCATTTACCTTATTCACCATTACATTGTATTCCAACCAGAGGGCTTCTTCCTTTTCATTTAATTTCAAATAGGCATAGTAAGTAACCCACAACTCAGCTATGGCCTTATCAGTCTTAATAAGTGGTGCTGAAGGACAACCAGTTAATGTAAATGACAAATACACAATAATTAAAAAGGCTACAAATTTTGGAGATATTTTTTTAAAAAAATTCATTTGAAATCTCCTTTATATATGCTTTTGCTTCTTTAAAATTTCAATCTTTCTTATATAAAAGAATTATCATAAAAGCTATTGCTATTAAAACTACATCTATTATCGCTAGGATTATAAATGGAGTATAAGGGTAGGTATCTTCAAAAATTTCGACTATACTACCACCAAAACCATCTGTAATTTTATCTCGCATTTCAAAATAATTTTTCACTGCTTTTAATCTATATTTTCCCTCCAAACGAGGCATTTCCTCTATCACATCCATGTGTTTGTTTAATGAAATTAATTTATATACTCTAATACCTATATATAACCAAAAGATAGTATTAATAACTAATAGAGTTATAAGCACTAAAATTATTGTTTTTTTAGTCATTATTAACCCTTTCTTTCCATATTTCAGTTATCTTTTAAATTTACACATATTTTATGCTAAAAAACACATTAAATTTCCTCTTAAACGGGTTTTAAAGCATTAAGGTATATCAAACTATCAATACTTTTAAATTTTGATTTAAAAATCATTTTTTTATTTTCCAATTACTTTTCCCAATTCGTCAGTTATTTTCGAATTGTATTTATTAACTAATTCAGCTTCATTCACAACTTGCTCTGTATATCTCAACATTTTATTGGAATCTTCTGTATCAATAAAATCTTGCAAGTGCCTATTTCTTTTTAGAAGATGCTCAAAACTTTTACCATACAAATCATTAACTTTTTTAAATTTCTTGGGAGGTTTTAATTTTAAATATAACGTATGAGAAAGTTCTATATCTCTCATAGTACTTTTAATTAATATTTTATAATCTGATAAACTAATTTTATTATCTGTATAATCAGAAGTAAATTGATCAAATTTATCAAAACTACCATTTAAAATAAACATGATATCCATAAGTGCAGACAGATATTTTTCTTCTAAATCTTCTTCTATTGGTGCCTTACTACAAGACAAAGCAAGCCCGAATATAAGAATAAGGACTATAAATAGAATTTTTTTACATATATTAAATATTGTCATTTTTTACCCCCTTTTTTAGATCCTCTTATTGTTAAATTTATTCTATTCCTGAAACTTTTGAAACTATCTTTTAAATAGTCTTCTAATCCAATTTATTTTTTGATATGTAATTTGCTCTTCTAATAGTTTAATTTTTGTTTTTTACATTATTCTACATTCATTATAAAGAATAACATATTAAGATAGATTACCTATTAAAAAATGAATGACAAGCAATAATTGGAGATTAATCCCGTAACACATAGTGCAATTATGGTGCAAATTTTAGGTAGAATATACCATCAGATGGTAGAAATTGAAAAAAAGAGGTAGTAAATTTAATTAGATTATATTTAGCGAATAGGAGAAATAGAAAAGTGAATAGCTTTTTGATATGTATAAAAATGAAGATGTCGGAAAAAAGCAAAAATGATGTTATGTAATGTAATGTTTATGTAATGAAAATGTTATGAAGTGTGATTTTACTTTTATGGTGTAAATCAGCAACCCAGCACAAAAGACAAGCCCCTGTGGTGATTTATGGTTTTGATTGATATTATTGTTTATTTACCTAATAAATACATATATTACAGAAAGAAACTATATCATCGTTATTTTATGAAAAAAGAAGCAAAAACCCCTATCGATAATGGTCATAAATTACCCCCCTGCTATGATTTTTTGTCAGAGAGTGTCGAAAATCGAGTGAAAATACAAACAAACCAAACCCCAACCCTTTTTCTTGCTCCATATCTCTTTTATATACTCTTTAGTGTTTAATATTAGAATTAGATATAAAATACAAAAACATTGAAACTAACATTTTAAGAAAAACGGCGGGCTTGTTAATTTATATAACACTCTTATACTTAATCATTTTTAATAAAAAGCTAATCATTTATTAATCATTAAAAACTACATTAGAAATAAAAAAAAGACGCCAAACTTTTCAGCCTGACGCCTTTTCTACTTTTCTTTTATATTAGTAAATCACACAATTCTACTTCAATTTCATAGCATAAATCTGAAGTCAGCCAATTTTTAAAATCTTGACAAAATTATCTTTGACTTGTCAATTCTAACTCATCCTCTTCTATTTTATAATCATCTAAAAACTTTTCTTTTTCAAAATCATACTTCTGCTCAACTTTTATATATAACCTTTTTTATGTCCCAAAATAGCATTATTTTTAGCATTCAAATATATATAAAGATGATATATGTAAAAAGGTATATACGAATTTTTTAAAGGAATTTTTGTGCTAATTTTGGGCAGAAAATACCGTCAGAGGATAGAAATTTAAAAAAAGTGGGGTATAAAGTACAATTGATTTGTTTATTATTGAAGTTTAATACAATATATTTTATAAATGCTAAAGTTAGAAAATATTTTGTAGCAAATAGAATTGCATAACTATCCAAAAATAGAAGAACCTCCAAAAGAAATCTTGGAGGTTCAATGCTCAATATACGTCTAGTATATGAACAATTGTCACCGGTTTTCCCGGTTCGTTTTAAATATAGCATATGAAATATTCTCTGTCAAGACAAAATATTCTTTCTTATCCAATCTTGTTTTTTCTTACTCTTTGCAACATAATGAGTTATAAAAAGCAAACCCCCCCAACTCAATTTTTTTAAAAAAACTATATATTCTTGTCTTGAATTATAATAAAAATAAACTTCTTTTCCTATTTCTTTGCGAACACTAGGGCATTTTCCAGTAACTACTTCCTTTATCCATAACACTCTTCTTGCTCTCTGGAAACTAAATTCTTCCACTCCATTTCTTTTATTTCTATAACTAAAAGCATGACTAAAGTCATTCTCATTAAATATTACACGTTCTTTCAAGGTTGTATATATAAGAATTTTATTATTATTTACATCTCTTATGTAATTTTCTATAAATATTTGTCTGCATTTCTTTTCTACCTGTTTTGCATTTAATCTCTTATAATTGTAAAGTTTCATTTTTATCGAAGAATGATTTTAAATATCTCAAACTTATTCTCTTTGTATGGTGTCGACAATTTTAAGGTATTTATACCTGCTTTCTTACAAATGAAATCACAAATTTCTAATTTAGCTTTACTAGTATTTAAATTATTCCAAGTATAGCCCACAGCACCGATTAAAACGTCTACTAATTGCAATAAAGGGTGTTGTTTTGATTGTACTGATTGCATAAGAGTAATGATTTGATTCAAAAAATCAAAGTGTGTATATTTTATTATATTCTGCAACTTTCTAATTTTCTCAATATTATCCTTCCCTTTATAATCTAAAAAAATTCTGTAAGTATTCGGTGGGGTCACTTTCTTATTAAGCATATAGTAATACATCTTGTAAAAAAATTCTTCATGTCCACCACTAGGATTATAAAGTTTATGTTTGAGTTTTTCTTTATCCACTACTATACATCTAAAACTCAATTTACTATTAGTAAAAAATAACTGAATAACATTTTTAAACAATGTTATTTTTTTAGGGGTAGTTTTTGTCCACTTTAATTCACCTGCAAAATTTGCAGCACTTTTCATGCCTTCGATCATTGAGTTTAAATCTTTTCGAAACAGACGTTCACACCAAATACCTCCTATAACCATATATTTAAATCTGTCTTTCTCTATATGTCTACTCTCATCACAAAATATATCGTAATCCATATAATCACTGGTTCTCTTTATTTACCAAAATTTAATTTTAAAGATTTTTAATTTATTTCTTTAATCTTAATAACTTATCTATGATAACCTATAACTTATTGGTCAATTTAACTACTGTTTCAATTTTAAGATTATTTATATACCCTACTTCAATTTTTATAAGATTATTATAAGAAATTTCAGCTTCGTGCACTAACTACCCTGATTCTATCCTTTTTGTTTCTTAATTATATAACAGTTTTTAATTTATTACTTTTTAAATAGTCTTCTAATCCAGTTTATTTTCTATACTTTAACTGTTCATTTGATAACTCATTTCTTGCTCCATAAATAAAAAAAGGTAAATAAGGGTTGTTTTAAATCTAATTTTTATAAAAAAATGCCAAATTATATTTTCTTTTTCTTATTAAGGGGGGGGGACTATAGGGGGGGGATTAATTCTTTTCTTATTGTTTAGTTCTTTAATAAATATATAGTAAAACATTAATAATCCAGTAAAACATATGTTTTACTGGTGACATCATGAAAAACAAAAAAACACTGATAAATATAATATCTATGTTTTTTAAATTTAAAATAAAGAGCCCCTAAGAGAAGGAAATGATCTAATCATTGGTTGATCTCTCTATTGTTGGTGAAATTTCCTTTATCTTAAGTGATAAGATTTTAAGCCTAAACCACACTCGCACTTTATATTGACATTTAATAGGATTATTTTATATCTAAAGATTAATAGCTTTTTTGGGTTATGTCTAGTTTTATTAAACATAGTGAATATCACTTTAATAAACGGGTTTTATATTACTTTTAATAGTTCTTGGATTATCAAAAAGTGGGCTAAAACTTACCTGATTTTATAACTGAGTGGTTTATTCCTATCTCTTTCACCTCCTTCTTTTTAAAATGTATTAGTCTAACTAATAATTTTTATATAAATCATTTCTCTCTTTAAAATTCTTTGTTGAAGTGGTGTTATTTGTTTTAATAGCGTTTTTAGGCATTTTATGGCGCTCTTACCCCTATAAATATAATTCATCGATTTCCTCTTTAGACTATTTGTAAAACGCCAATTTTTGCGGTTTATGGGCATTTCTGTAAAGACTTCAAAACATAATTATTTATATAAACATATAAATAAATGTGTTAATTAAAATTAACAAATTCTCTTTTATTATTTAATGAGGTTGTTTGTTATTTTCTTTCTTTTTATCTTTCTCTCAATTGAGTAAAAATAGAAAAAATACTTATAAATATTTATAAGATGTAAGTTGTTAAAAAAATTTAACACTTAGCGTTTCTACTTAGAAGCTTACCTAGATTATGTTAGTAATACAAGTAAGCCTTTTTTTTCTTTAAAAAAATAGGTTTTGTTAATTTAATTAACAATTTATATAAAAAAAGTATTTTTTATTTTTGGACGTTTTAAAAGATGTTTCTTATATTTTTATGTTAAATCGATTCAACAATTCTTAAGGTGTTTATTCTCTCAAGAGGTCTTTAGAAAAATTGTCCGGGGAAATTTGAGAAATAAGAAGGAATAATAATTATCTTTTCTTTAAATTTTCTTCATTTATTTTTAATCTTTTTCTCTCAATTAAAGATTGGTCATTTCCATGATGAATTACTCTATGACAGGTTGGACATAAACAAATCATGTATTTAGGACTCTCTATTCTTGATTTTGATAATTCTAATATATGATGAGCTTCTGCATAAGGGTTGCCATTTTTTTGGATAAAGGGTTTCTGTCCACATATTTCACAAATATACTTTGCTCTTTCCTTCACTAAGTGAGCAAATTTTTGATTTCCTGCTAAAACTTTTGCACTACTTATGCGTCCTTTAACTGGTTTGTCTTCTAAATTCCTAGATAATTTAATAATTTCTTCCTCAATTTCAGCTGTTGTTCTTTCAAAATCAGTTGCTCCTGGTTCATGCTTCTCTATATATTCCTTAAAGATATTAGATTTATACTCATCAAGTAAGTGAGCTCCTTGAATTATATGATTCTTTTTATATCCTAAAATCTGGGGCTTATATGGTAAATTGATCTTTTTTCCTTTCTCAACAAAATAGATGTATTCCCATGTTCTATCGTCTTTGTCAAAGCCCCACAAATCAATCGCTAAATCCTTGTAATGTGCTTTTAAGTAAACTTTTGTGATGTAATAGAACCTTTTCTTTGCGTAAAATAATGCCAAATCTCCTTCTTTTAAATCTGACCATTGGTTTCTTGGCTGATTGTCTGGTGTCGGAACTATTCCCCAAACTTTTATATATTCCTCCCCCATTAGTTTTAGTTTTTTGAAATGTTCTGTTGATATCTTGTCCTTTAAATAATTAAAAAGGACACCTTTGTCTATGGTGTCTTTAAAATGCTTTCTTGCTTCTTTGCCCGATGCTGGTTGAAGTAATATTCTCATTTTATCTCTGTATATTTTTTAGAACTTCCCTTTGATCTTTCTATTGGATACCTCTTTTCATTCTCTTTCATTTTTTTTCTTAAAGCTTTGTCTAAATCAATATTCATGTCGTGAGCTATTAACAAAAGATAGTAATATACGTCTGCTAATTCACCTTCCAAGTATTTCTTTTTGTCTTTTGGAAGCTGATTATCCTTAGACCATTGAAATAATTCTAAAATCTCATTAGCTTCTATTGAAAGAGAAATGGCAAGGTTTTTAGGAGAATGAAATTTTTCCCAATCTCTATCTTTTCTAAATTTTATAAGTAAATTTAAAAGTTTCTTATAATTCATAAAATAAATTATATCATCTCATAAATTATTTTTCTTTTCTTAATTAAAAAAGTTAGATATTTTTTATTAAACTCTTTTACTTATTTTTTAAACTATTCTTTACTATAAATAATATTTTTTAATATTTTACATTGCCTTTTTTATTTTCTTATATAATATATCGGATATCTTATATATTATTTCTTATATCTTATATATTTTTATTTATTTCGGATATATTATATCTGATTTAAGATATAATATTTATATATATCGGATATAATTTTTCTTATATAAGATATGATTAAATATTATTTCTTATATAAGATTTCTTAAATAGGATATAATATTTCTTATAGAGGATTTAAGAAATAATCGTAGAATTATTAAAAAAAGGATTAATTTATGGGAAGAATAATATCTGTAACAAATCAAAAGGGGGAGTAGGGTAAAACTACAACAGTAATAAATTTGGGTGCAGCGTTAAAAGAAATGGGTAAGAATGTATTGCTTGTAGACATGGACCCTCAAGGTGGATTAGGAATAGGTCTAGGTGTTGAACCTGAATCAATAAATAAATCTATATATGATGTTATCTTAGATAGTATTGATATAAAAGAAACAATTGTTGAAACAAAATCTGGTTTATATCTTGTTCCATCTAATATTGATCTTTGCGGTGCTGAATTAGAGCTACTGTCTAAAGATAAATGGGCTTTTAAACTAAAAGATTCTATTAAAAATGTAACTAAAAAATATGACTATATTTTAATAGACACTCCACCATCATTGGGCGTTTTAACAATCAATGTTTTAGCTGCTGCAAAAGAGGTATTAATACCAATTGCATGTGAATACTATTCACTTAGAGCCTTAAAGTTTCTTCTTGATTCAATCTCAGATGTTAAAAATTATGTAAATAAAAAAATTAAAGTATTAGGAATAGTCTTTACTTTTTATGATGTAAGAACACTTCACTCAAAAGAAGTTGTAAACGAAATAAGAGAAGCTTTAAAGGGAAAATACAAAGTTTTTAATTCTGTAATCAGACATACCGTAAGATTTAAAGAAAGTCCAATGATTGGTAGATCAATACTTTATTATGCACCAAATAATCCGAGTGCATTAGCTTATAGAAATTTAGCAAAAGAAATAGAGGAGGTTAAATGAAATGGTAAAAATAGCAAGTATAAAAGGGAGGGGTAAAGAATTATTATTTAAAGAAGCTGCAAAGTCTATTAAAGATGAATTAAAAGAAGAAAAGGTTTTAGAACCTGAAGTTAAAACTACTAACGAAAAAACTCTTGAAGAGGAACATCCTCTTTTAACCAAAGAACCCTTTTTTAAAGTAAGCGTATGTTTATCAGAGAAAGAAAATGAATTCCTTGACTTACTTGGTAAAAAAGCAAAACTTACCGGAGGAAATAAAATACCCAAGAATATGATTATAAGAGGATTTGTTAAGGCATTTATGGGTGTTGATTTAGATACAGAAGGTCTTAAGATTAAGGATGATAAGATTCTTTTCGAAAGGGTGAGGGGGTTTATAAAAAAACAATAAACAAAAAAGGTAATAAATTTAGAAAGCTTAGGAGTAAGAATGGCTCAAATCGGAAAAATTATAAAAGTTCCTTTAAGAGAGATTTGGAAGAAGGAAGATAAAGATTTTACTATATGGTTGGAAGAAAATATAGATTACTTAAATGATATTCTCGATTTTGATATTACAATTGAAAAAAGAGAGGAAAAGGTTGGGTCATTTAAAGTTGACTTATTAGGAACAGATAGTTTTGGTAACAAAGTTATAATCGAAAATCAATTAGAAAAAACAAATCATGATCATTTGGGAAAACTATTGACTTATTTAATAAATTTGGACGCAAGAGTTGCAATTTGGATAACCATAGAACCTGTAAAAGAACATATCAAAGTAATAGACTGGTTAAATGAAAACGCTCCTGAATTTATGTCCTTTTATTTAATAAAAATTGAGACTATTAAAATAGAATCACAACCTTTAGTAACTCCTTTGTTTACGATAGTAGCACAACCTACCGAAGAAGCAAAGGCTTTTGGTCTAGAAAAGAAGGAGTTTTCAAAAAGGCATTTTTTAAGGAAACAATTTTGGACACTGCTTCTAGATAAAGCTAAAGAAAAAACCCCTCTACATTCAAACATTTCACCTACTATTTACTCTTGGATTGGAACTAGCGCAGGTAAATCCGGTATTTCTTATGTTTATAGTATTACTTATAAATATGGTGGTTGTGAGGTCTATTTTGATAAAGGAAAAGAATTCGAAGAACCTAATATAAACAAATTACGTTTTGATGAATTATTTAAACATAAAGATGAAATTGAAAAAGAGTTTGGTGGGAAGCTAAATTGGGAGAGGCTTGATAACAAAAGAGCTTCTAGAATCTCTTTTAAATTCATGGGTAACTACTTATTGAATAAAGATAGATGGGATACTCTTCAAAATAATATGATAGAGGCTATGATTTGTTTGGAAATAGCTTTTAAAAAGCATGTTAAAAAATTAAACTAACTTTTAAAATTTTTAATCAGAATTTTATTTTTTATTTTACTATTTAAATATATATAAAATCCGAAAAATTTAGTAATTTACCAGTTTTAATAACGAGTTCCGATAATATATTATGTAAACCCATTTAATTCTATAATTTTTTATCTTTTGGCTTTTCTCTAGGTTTTTTTGGTGGTTTTGGTGGAGGTGGTGGAGGAAGTGCTCCTCTTCTCTTTTCTTTTTTAATTTTATTTACTAATTTTTTATTTTTTTTACTTTCCATGTATTACTCTCCATTTCTAAAAATTATAAATACTAAAAAATGTTAAAAATAAAGTACCTATTATAAAAGAAAGAATAGATAAAATATTCAAAGATGTGGTAATAATAGTCATATAATTTATATTTTTGCATTTTCTATTTTTATTTTCGTTGATATACTCATCCTCTAATATTTTTATTCCCTTTTTACAAGCAGATATACAAGTTAGAAATGAAATTAATGTAATAAGTATACTTATACCAAAACTAATCCAAGCTTTTTCTAACAAGTATATGGTTCCATTTTTAATATTAGGAATAATTTGTCTTATAAAAGTTAATGATAATCCAAGAGCACTAGAAGATAAAGTTAATATAGCTTTATCAAAAGCTAAAGACTCCTTGAGCATTATATCTACTAGTGATTTTCTTTCATTAATATAAACTTCATATTTTATATCTTCATACTTCTTATTCATTCTTATCTCTCCTCTTCTTTATTTTACTTTTTACCAATATTACAAATTTATATTTTTATTTATCAATATATTTTGAGAATTTTTTACAATATGGACAATATGGATAAAGATTTATTGTTTTTGATGCTATGCAGTCCCCTTTAATTGATTCATAACACTTCTTTGCACTATTTACACTTTTTATTTCTGACTCTTCACCTTCTTTAAAATTTTCAGGAAGTATATAAGAATTAACAATTGAATCAACTAAAAAAGCTGCAATAGAATCTTTAGGTTTAAATCCTTTATCTAATTTATAGTTTAGATATTTAATATAAGTATTTATCTTTTTATAGCCATGTTTTTTTATTAATGATACAGCTATATTTTTATCTATTTTTAGATATAAAAGATTGTTAAGAGTTTTTTCTTCATTTTCATTTTTTGAAATTACATCAACATGTTGTTGTATATTTTTAATTTGTTTATTTTTATATTGTGGGGGTATTTTTACAACCACGGGAGATGTAACTTTATTTACCACGGAGGTACTATATTTTTTACCACGGAGGGGATAGTTTTTTGACCACGGTTCAATTTTAAAATTAAGTCTATAGTTTGTAGGCTCATCTCCCTTTTCTTTACTAAATCTTTTTTCCTTTATGATTATTTTGTTTTTAGATAGATTTCTTAGTGTTTTAAGTAATGAAGGTTTAGTTAATCCAACACCGTTATCGATTATATTTCCATCTTTATCTAAACAACCTTTTAACATCCTTTTTAATGAAATATTTTCACTATCTTTAGAATATCCAAAAGTTCTTCTTGTTATATAAAGAAGAGTTTTAATTTCGGAACCTGATAATTTTGAAAGCAAGACATCGAAAACTTCATCTGGGACTAAGGTATAGTTTGGAATGGTAAAACCTATAAAGGTTTCTCTATTTTTAAAAAATGGGGTTTCTATGGTATTTAATGAATAGTTTGGAGATTTATCCTTCCCGCTTTTATCTTTTCTTCTAATCTTTAAAATAACATTTTTGTCTATTAATCCCTTTACAGCATTTCTTGCTGATAATTTCGAAATTCCTGTACCATAATCTTGTATTGATCCGTCTTTTTTCCTTATCCCATTTACTATCTGGTTTAAAGAAATGTTATCGCTTTCCTTTTTAAATCCAAAGGTTCTACGGATAATATAAAGCAGGACTTTTAATTCGGAGCCGTTAAGTATATCAAGTAGCATGTCAAATACCTCATTTGGTGTCTGCGTGTAGGTTGGTTTAGTAAATCCTTTGAATTTCTTTTTCACTTAATTTCCAATCTGTATAAAAATTGTTACAAATTTTTCTTTAAATTTATTTGACAACTAAAAATCTTTTGTTATAATTAATAACAAGCAGTCGGGTTTTTGACAAAAAAATCCCCTACTGTCAGAAGGAATTTAAATTTTGACGGATTTAAAAATTCCTTCCGCAATTTCAATATGAATTATAAACCGCTTCGGCGGTTTATTTTTTTGTTTAAATAATATGTTTTAAATTATATCAAAATTTATATTTATTCTAAAATAATTTTTTATAAATTAGAGATAATTTCCCACAATTTTTTATCATGAACCTTTCTCTTTTATCACTCATCTCAGCTTTTTACTAATTCTTAGGGATTCCTTTTATATAAACCTCAAGGAAAAACAGTAAAAAAGCAGTATTCTACCCTAGAGCTTATAACATTAATCATAACCATTACCAATTATTCCCCAGTTATCCTTAAAATATTCGTAGTCTTTTGGTTCAAGCCAATAACTTATTTTATCACCTTTTCCTGACTCATGAATATGAACTTTTATATCATTGATTTTAGTAAGAAATACTTCCGGTTTATCATCTAATACTTTTCTGCATATAATTAAATATTCCGCAATTAGATTTTCTATATTACTTCCAAAAGGAACAGGGTTTCTTTTACTTAAAGCCTTAATTTGGATAGTGTGAGTTCGTTTTGCATCTTTACTATAAATAACTACATCAACACCTCTTGCATTTCTTGATGTAGGTAATACATTCCAACCCCTCTTTGATAGCTCGTAGCACACATAATAAAGGCCCATATTTCCTACTAATTGTCCAGAGGGTTTGTATTTCTTCTCTATGATCATTTTTATTTACTCCTTAGAAATATAAAAAGAAGGAATATTCTAATTCCAATCTCTTTTTAGTTATAAATTAATAGAATACAATTTTTTACTATTATTTAAAAATGATCTACTTATATCAAATTAACTCTAGTATTTTCCTATCCCTATATCTTGATTCTTTAATTTTGTCATATAATCCAAAGAAAGATTTCCCCGATTGGTACATTTCATAGATGGATTTGATTGACCAGGCATCCAACAAATACCTGATTTCATCAAATTTTATTCTATCATTTAGTTCATCTAACTTTTTCTCTCGAACCACAATAATTACTTTTCTATAATTAAATTTCTTTGCTTGTGAAAGATTTGTTATTGCAGATGGAATGCTACCACTTATTTGTATTTCTATCGCAACATCTGGATTCTCACCGGTATTCCATACCACATCAAGTTCCTGACTATGTTCAGGTGTAATTTTATGTCTTGTGTAAGTATTGTATTCCTGCCAACTACCAATAATAGCTAACATCTCTCCAATTCTATCATGAAGAGATTTACTTTCTAGAGGTAAACTCATTATAGCTTTTTCAAAATCCTCTTCAGACTTCAATTCCATTAATTCTTCTTTTTTCTCTGGAATTAATCTAAGACGAGATATAATTTTTCTCATTTCTGATTCAATAAGCTGGTAATCTTCTTCTGGAATTTCTCTGATAGAACCTTGAAAAGCGAGTCCCCAAAATTTTGGTGACCACCTATCTTTAATAAATAAGAGTTTACGGTTATTGGTGTATATGAAGTTGTGCCGAAGGCACAACATAAATCATTAGTTCACATCGTCAAATTTGAAATACACACGATACATCATTAGTTTCAAGTTTGGCAATATGGAAACTGTCAATTTGACTTTGCTATCAAAATCTCCTCCGATTATTATCCCTCTAACGCTCTTATTCTTGGCTAACTTTTGTTTCACCGCGGCCATATAACTTAGGATTTGACCGATAACATTAGAACCCACTGTTCCTGTCTTTAACTCTATGACAACGAAATTATCATTTGCATCGGTGCAAAGTAAATCTACTTTCCCAGTTGATAAGATATACTGCTGCCCGCTTGGATAGAGCTTTAATCCTTTTTCTATGTGTTCCAATTTTTTAATTATAAAAGTTTCTAAATCTTTTTCTAAGCTTGCTGTAATACCTATAGCCTCTTCCGTTGGTGGTAATGGAGTTTCTTCAATTTCCTCTTCTATCAAATATTCTGGGATTTCTACATAGTAATGAGGATTACCTCTTATAGACAACACAGGCCTTCCAGTTTTTCGATTAATGAACTGTTCCTTTTCAATAGGTTGAATTTGCTTGCACTCCATTACTCTTAGCCAAGTCTTATACTTAAAATCACTTTGATCCTTGCACTTGCCTTGAGTATTATCGTAAGATGAATAAGGTGGTGTGGTTTCATCTGGTGGAGCAATACGCTGAGGCCTTGATATTATTCCTTCTACTTTAAATCTGTACATTACTTTTGAATGAGGACTTTGAACATACCCAAATACAAAGAAATAACCTCTTGAGCGTATCTGTTCGTTAAAGCAATTGATAAACTCACTTTTTAACTCTTTACTTTGCTGTAACCATGTCTTACCATGTTTAGCAAAATTGCTTATGATATTCTCATACCATTCTTTAACCCCATTAACGAGAAGCCCTATTTCTTGGTTCATTTTTAAACCTCCTTGTATTTGTAGACGATTTCACTTAAAAACGAATTTACGAACATCTAAAAATTCATCCTTTTCAAGTACTATAATTGGTTTGCTTTTTGCTCTTGTTGGCCATAATTCATCTTCATCTGTCCAAATTTTTGTATAATCCTTATAATATTCAGAAGTGATTTCAGCAATTGCCCCGAACTTACTAATTTTATTAATATAATAAATAATTTTATCTCCTGGTTTCCATCTTTGAACAGTTTTTCTATGATGCTCTTTTAACCCTTGAACTGTAAAACCTTTTGTCTCTCGATCAATTTCAAAATTTTTTGGGCCGGTAGTACCAATGTAATATTTTGACATTTTTTCTCCTCTTACAATTTTTGTTAAGTAAGTTAACAAAACCCCCTAATTATTTTTATAATTTTTAAAATTTATAAAAGCGAATTTAGTGTTATTTTACATTTTTATCTTTAATTTTTTAAGAATTATTTGCTTTTTATTAGGTTCGACATAATTAAGTCCATGATAATAATTTATTCCTGTGCCATATAATGACTTTCTATCCTTATACCAATCTTGGACCACATGTATTTTCTTAAATTTGATTCGTAGTGGATATTTTGATTCTTTACCAGAGATTTCATTTGGCCAGAAGGGCTTTTTATCAATATGTTTATCAATTACTTTTCCATATCCAAAAATACCGCTTACAGGTTCAGTGCAATAGAAAAAAAGAAGATCATCTTTTTTGAGACCGCTCCACAAAGTCTCAATAGCCTTTTTCACACCCCACAATCCATGTTTCAAACCTATTCTTAGATTCTCTTCAGAACCTGTTATTATCCAAAAGTTTTGATCAGATGATGGAATTTGCACCCTTTCTTTTGGTTTCGTTTTTTCTTTTTTAAAAAGCTCTACTTTTTTTTCTATTGGATAAACAAGAGTCATGTAATCTTTGAATTTGACATTACATCTTCTAAAATTCATTAAATCTGGAATTGAGGTTGATGTTACATCCACTGTTTCAGAACCATCGGTAAGCTCAATCACGGCACCTCTTTTTGTATATCTATATATTTTTGAACTAAGATACCAGCCAAAATTAAGATCAAAACAATTTACAACATCAGAAAATTCAATTTTAAGTTTATCTGCAAGACTATCCCAGTCAAGTGATTCAGGGTAATAGAGCCACAGTTTGCTTTTTTTATCATGATCTATTCCCTTTTCTATAGTAATGGATACACAATCTTTAAAGTCTGCATCTTTATTAACAAAATAATTGATATTGGAAATAATATTTTTTAATCCCCCGACCTGTGGATGTTTTTTAAGGTCAGTTTCTCTGTTATTATTTTTTTGTGTTGTGGGAAGTTTTCTTTTTTGTGACCACCAAAACTCTTGAGCAGTTGCACCCTTAAATGAATAATCAATTTGAATGTGTATATTGTTTAATTTATTATTTTTAAACAACTTGAATAATTCAGAATAGAAAAGATTTGTAAGCTTTTCTTTGCCAAAAAAGATTCCGTTAGTATCAAATCTTATCATTATTCGGTCTTTTACTTCTGTTAACCAGACAGGGTACTTTATAATTTGCCAGTCCGAATCAAATGTTGAAATATTAATGAGATTATCTTGCTTTATTTGGTGTACTAATTTATCTAGTTCTTCAAAAAAATCAATCCAATATCTTATTGTCAGAGTTAATAAATCTTCTGATTTGTTTTCTGTTTGAAATACATCCCTATTAGAAAAAATGGGCTCTCCTCCAGAAATTCTAATTCTGCTAAAAGGCAATTCTAAATTAATATGTTTTAATATTTTATCTTGCTTTTTAGAATCAAATGAGGTTTTGTTTTGTATTTGACTCTTAACATAACCTATATCTGCTGTTTTTCTGATTTTGCAATCGAACTGCTTTGCCAGCTCCTTAGTAGACAAGAAATTAATCGTGATTTTTTTAGTATCCTGCAGATTAAGATATTTCCAGGCATAACAAAACCAGCAATTAAGATCGCATCCTATAGTGTCTGCAATAAGCACATAAGTAAATAAGTTTTTTGTTTTCTCATATTTTTTAGAAAGTACTTGCTCTGCAAACTTCTCTCCTAGAAACCTGTCACTAATTAATGAAACCATGCAATCTTCACATTCAATAGCACATTTAGGGCCAGTGACACAAGGATCATACTTTAAAAAAGTAGACCTCATTCCAATGTCTCTGCCAAATAGTTTTTTATCAATTTTCATTTTTCTCTTCTCTTAGATGATAATAGGAATCTAAAATCACCCAAAGCGTGAAATATCTTTGTTGCTTTTGTGTGTCATAAATGCAGGGTGTGTAAAATGTAGTAGTTTTAAGAAAATTAAGACCTTTCAAAATTGATATTATATAAAATCCTGTGTCAGATACTTCTAATAAATTAAGCCAATTAGTAAATTTTTCTTCAAAACTAATATCTTTATAATAATCAGTAAAGTATAAGGTTGCTAGAAGTGTCCTTATATCCATGAGTTTATATTTTCTGGGTGCGTCTATATAGTAAGGACCGTATCTACCTTCTAAATAAAATTCAAGTAATTTTTCTTTTCCTTTTAATACTTTTAGAACAGTGCTGTATTTAATTGGGAACTCTATTAAATCAATTGGGAATTTAAACTTTTTTAATTTATATTTTCGTCTTTTTTCTTTCATTTTTTAACTTTCTTCTTATTTTTTACTTATTATTTATTAAATTCATTCTTTAATTGATTTATTTTATTGCTAAAGTCGTCGAGAATCCTATTTGCAAAGTTCTTAACTTCTCTATTTTCTGGATTGCTGTTAACAAATGCTTTTAACCAAATTAACGAATTTTGGAATTCACGTTGACTCTGGACATGGTTAGTAACGCCATATTGGATATATAAGTAGTGAACCCATCGATTATACAGAAGCCATCTTTGTTGATCTTTCTTAGCAGTATTATCTGTATGTTTTTGAGTATCTATAAGTGCTGATATTAATCTACTATTGAATTCAAGATTGTTGTAACACAAAATTACACCAATAACACCACCATACTTCTCTGGAGACAGTGGCTCCCAATTATTTAAATCGTCTGAAAGCTTGTATTTTCTCAATATTTTTTTAATCCCTTTCTCATTTTTGTTCCAATTTTCAGCAGATATTCGTAAATCTATTTTTTCGTGTAGAATAAAATGAAAACCGTTGATTAACTTTAAAGACTCAAGTTCAATTATTGCAGGTGAAATACAGTTAAAGATTTTATCATGAACATCAGCTAGTTCGTGACTTGTTGGCACATGAATTTCTTTGAAATCATAAGATTCTTTCAATCCATAATCTAACAATTTTCGTAGCATAGTCCTACCCCCAAACCATATTATTATTAGATAACCCGTTTTTATACAAAATATTTATAGTCAAAATATATCTTTTGTTAAATCGTTTTTACACTATAAATCACTCTTTTATTCTTTCAGTAATAGTCTCTAAAACTTTCATAGTTAATTTTTGTTGTTCAATCAACTGGTCTATCAAATTTTTTAAGTCTTCATCTTTCTTTTCTTCTTTATCTTCTCTTAGCTTTTTCTGTCATTTTAGTTCTCCTTCATATCTTATGAGGGAGGGCACATTGACGATACTTGCTTCTATTGGTATCTCGTCTTCTGGCATCTCGAAAACCACACAGCCTATGGTCGATTCTTCAGGTAACAAATCCTTATAACCTCCAGAGTCTCCTATCAAGGTTTTTACTTCCTCATCTGTTGATTTTCTCGGTTTATACTCTTCTGAATGAATACCAGGTGAATCCCACATATTGTAAATATATCCTTTATTAGTAGCAATTTCACCAGCGTTAAGATAGGGTGTTTGTTGTACTCTTATCCAATTGTTCTGGAACTTAAAAATTAAAATAACAAATTTCATACCAGGCTTTGCCGTGAACGTATAATACTCATCACCAGAGTAGGGACCAACCACAGCCATATCGCTTTCTCTCCATGAGAGTAAAGTCATTGAAAGATTATGCTTATCTTTGACTTCTGGTATTGTATCTCCAATTCTGACTCTGGGTATTGGAATTGTAATACTCTTCTCTGCCAATATTTGTTTTTCAACTTTTTCAAAGCCTCTTCTTTCAGGATAACCAAAAAGTCTCATTATAACTGCGATTTCTTTGACTCCAATACCTTTGCTAATTTCCCCGCCTATCCAATCGAAACTATATGAAACTTTTTTCTCTTCTCTTGGTTCTAAAGTGATGGAAGAGTAACCTTCAATTTTCTCCTGATTTGAAGAGATTACAAGCTCTATGCCAGTAGCTGATGCATCACCTTCGTTTCTTAACAGCACCTCAGCCTCATCAACGTAAAACTTTTCTACGCCTACATCACCTATACTTATGTTAAAACTTTCAATAACAATTTTTAATTCTGCTGATGGTTCAGGGGGAGAAATAGCTCCAGGTTGCAAAGATGCTACAATAATACCTACAAATAATAGGACTACTCCTGCTCCAAAAATTACTAATGATCTTATTATCCCCCATCCCTTTTTCTTTATTAAAGCTATAATGAATAATATAAGTCCTGTTAGAATTGCCAGTATTCCGATGATGATGAGAAACAGTGCTATTTCCATTTATATCTACTTTACTCCCTTCTTCTCACAGGACACTGTAAAGAGTAAAAGTAATATGGCCTAAATACCCAAAAATTCAATTTCATTTTGAACCCCCTTTTTGTATTTTACTTTTTATCATTTATTTATCTTACTTTTTATAATATATGCTTTTTTGTTAAATCGTTTTTACTTTAAAACTTACTCTTTTATTCTTTCAGTAATAGCCTCTAAAACCTTCATAGTTAATTTTTGTTGTTCAATCAACTGGTCTATCAAATTTTTTAAGTCTTCATCTTTCTTTTCTTCTTTATCTTCTCTTAGCTTTTTGTACAAATCCTTAGGCTCTACGTGGGTATAAACTTGGGTAGATGAGAGTGCCTTATGTCCGAGTAAATATTGCAAATCGGGAGTATTTATATCATTCCTCTTTAATGCCTGTGTTGCAAATGTATGTCTCAAAGTATGTGGATGTATCCACCCTAAATCTATTCTTTTTCCATAACGTTTAATGAAATCTCTTAAATATCTATCATTCACCCTTTTCCCTTTAAGAGTAGTAAAGAAATATCTACTATGTTTTGGTCTTAGGTTATCCCAAGCAATTAAATATGGTTCTAATTTAGGTGATATAGGAATATCTCTATCTCCACTCTTACCGCCCAA
>JABUBK010000047.1_pt1 | contig 20901 bp, 25 predicted proteins | sample 7332671 | NCBI WGS metagenome assembly JABUBK01 (sample SAMN07256342, study PRJNA390944) | subsurface metagenome | isolation source: Methane hydrate marine sediment | place: Pacific Ocean: Eastern North Pacific, ODP site 1244 | collected 2002
CCCCCCCCCTTCTATTGAAGAGCTCATCGGAGACTACGAACCTGACTATCGAGTAGGAATCAGGGCACAGCTTGACTCATCAGAGCATTGGGGAATGGAGTATGAGGAGAAGACAGGCGTTCCTGTTTATTCGGAGGTTATAAGACCCACTATTGAAGCAGGTAAATCAAGATTCAGGGATAATAAGTACCACGATAAATATATATCAAGACTATTTAAGGGATTATCTAGGAACGACATTATTCAAACAACGCTTTATATGAAGGGAAAACAGGCAAAAGAAGAAACTCTACCCGAACTCTCCCCTGAGTTAATGAAAAAAGCTGATGAGATCCGAGCAATGTTTGACTATGGTTTTCAAAGATTTGGTATTGCCCCTGAGAGGTATTTACAGGATTATTTACCGCTACTGAGTGGAGCAGAAAGGAAAAGGCTTGAGGATATTCCTATCTCCTGGGAGGGAATCCCCTCGGAGGTTATTCCTTTCTTTAAGAGAGCAAGACGAAGGATGGGCGAGATTATAGACGCTTTTACCGTGGAAGATTTATTGAGGCTTTACTTTAACGCTGGAACCTGGGCCGAATACAGAAACACAATCCACGGACTCGGAGATGTTAGTAAAGACTTTCCCATCCCTGCCAAAAATGAGGTCAATAAATTAGCCGTCTTTCTTACGGGAGGAGTGGGAGATTTTGACAAGGCTTTCAGAACCTCGATATCCCAAATGATAGGGAAGATGACTAAGGGGAATGTTGAAGAAGATACCGATGTTATGGCTGCCTTAGTAAATACCGTTTATTTAGGCACAATCGCCGGTAATCCTGGCTCTGCTATCAAGAATCTGACTCAGAGCTTCCATAATTGGTCGGAGATGCCCGGGCAATGGATGGCTGTTGGAAACAAACTCTATTTTTCCGAGGAAGGACAGAAAATCTTAGCTCAATCTGGCATACAGACGGGATTTGCTCCCTATGTCCAGAGAAATATCGAGAGATACTACGGAAAGTCAACCTGGAGAAAACTCCTAAAGGGACAGGCGCACCTTAGAAATACAGGAATGTTTCTTTTCCAGTCAGTTGACCACTATAATAGAGGCACGATTTACCTAGCAGAGTGGGCAAGGATGAACCATTTTATAGAGCAATTAGCAAAGGGAGAAATAGACAAGGATATCTTTTACGGCAAGACTGATTTTGCGGGGCTTCACCCGACTATTCAAAAAATGGGAAGGGCTTTAGTAGAGCAGGAAAAATGGGAGCAGTTAGCCGATATGGTGGCTGACCAGAGACAAGCTATGACACAATGGAGATACCAGAGAGAGGTAAGACCTCAATGGATGAGATCAGGCGTTGGTAAAATCGGAGGACAGTTTTTAACCTGGCCTACTTATGGTTTAGTGATGCACGGTGGAAGATATAAAAGAGCAGCAGAGGCGTTCAAACGAGGGCAGAGAAAGGAAGGGGCATATCAGATATGGAAAGAACTAAAATGGATGGGAATGGTAGCAGCAACCGTCTATACAGCTAAAAAAGCAGGCGTAAGGCTCTGGCCTTGGTTTATGTTTTTACCAACTCAGGCAGCAGCAGCCGTTCAGCCCGTCATAAACGCATATCAGGCAGCAATCTTCAAAACCAAAGGGTATGATTGGTTAGCAGCGAGAAAATGGAGCGATGCGAAGTGGTCAGCTAAAATCTTTATCCCCTTTGGTGTTGAAATTGGCAATATTATGAGAGGTTTAAGAGAAGAGCAGCCCGCAAGAGTTATAGGTATCCCTACTTATCCCAGGGAGGAGATCCGGCGGGAAGAGCTTGAGCGTCCAACCTATAAAGTGGATATTTTAGAGGAGTGGATAAGGAAGCAGAAATAACTATATCAAAACAATCAAGGAGATGAGTAAATGAAAAAACTCTCAGAGGAAAAAATACGGGAGATCAAGGCTCTTAGAAGGAGAGGTTTAACTCACCGAGAGATTGCCAAAAAACTCAATATTGCCCACATGACCGCCTACTATTATACCCTCGACACAAAGAGAACTAGTAAATCCGAGCTACTAGAGAAAAAGCCGTTTAAAATTACGTTTAGTAAAAAGGCTCCAGCACTACAATTTGGCGAACTATGGTTTACAATAATCCAGCTTCCTTTCTCCGTTATTTGTCCTCGTTGTAAAAAAGAGAGAGATCGGCTTGGCTTTTGTTTCGATTGGGAAGTATTTATTTGCGAATGCGGAGAGGACATAAGTTTAAGAACAGTCCAGCGGAAGAAAGAGTTTAACATTGAAAAACTATTGCGGAAAAAGGAAAAACAATAGTCGAATACAGGGGGGTAAAATCGAGTAGTTTCTATCAACTAGAAAAAGACACTTGACAATTTAGATTTTTCCTGTATTATAAACGCAGTGTTTAGTTTTTAAGGAGAAGAACCAATGTCGAAACTCTCAGAGAAGCAAATAAAGGGAATTAAGATACTTAGGAAGAGAGGATTAAGTTATCGGGAAATAAGCGAACAACTCAAGGTTGCTCTTACCACCGTGTTTTACTACGCCCGAGATGTGGAGCAACATAACAATCATAACGAAGCCGGGGAAAGACTAGAACAGGAAAAGAGTAAAATACTAGGAGAGGAAGCGACTCGAAAACTAGGGACAAAAGTAGCCAAAACCCTAAAAACACAGGTAGGAGTGGATGTAGATACCCTTGGTTGGCGTAAACAGTTCTGGGGATTTGAGTTTAAGGAAACGTGGCATTCGCTTACTATATTGCCATATACCATAATCTGTCCTCATTGTGGAAGAGAGGTAAAAGAAGTTGGTTTCTGTTATGAATGTGGTAGCTTTTACTGTGATTGTGGACAGAACTTAGATTTAAGAAAAGCTCAACGCAAAGAGGAAGTTGCTTTGAAATAAATAAAGAAAGGGAGAACGTAGGTAGCGTCCTCCCCTAGAAATGCGGCTTATAGTCGAAGCTCTCTTCACTCCTCGTTTTGGAGTAGTACGCCGCTATTGTTATAATATAACACAAGTAAAAATTTTGTCAAGAGTCTGCCGTATTTAGAGGGGTAAAAACGGCACCAAGCTGGAGCAAACAAAATGAGTGACCCGACAATCTATGCCACCGTGGATCTCTATCTGGCAGCTTTTTTTGTGGCAAGAGGAATTAAATTGGTAGATACAGAGAAAACAAATAGAAGGACTACATTCCTGTTTGAGAACTCACAAAAAGTGAAGCAATTAGCTAAAGATTTTTGTAACAATGAAAAGGTAGGAGCTACTACGTATAAAAACGCTTTGCGAGATTTGAAAGCTATCATTTATAATATGTAGATCTAAAATATCAAGGGGAAAGGAAATGAAAAGCTATGACCTGAGCAAAGAACAGAGCATCTTGGGGAGTATGTTATCAGAGGACGCAAAAGAAACAATCCCCAAGATAACTAAGATCTTCGGGAATTTAGATAAGCGTATTTTCTACTCTAAAAAGCACCAACCAATCTATCAGGCAGTCGTTGAACTGCACAATCAAGGTAAGCCTATACATCCCAAAACTGTCGGTCCCTACCTAAGAGAAAAAACAAAAGAGGATATACCTGATGCCTACCTTCTTATGCTACTCACACAAGACCTCGGGGCAAGTATAACCGAAGAGTGGGCGAAAGAATTAAAAGACCTGGCCATCAGGAGAGAAACACAAAAAGTAGCCTCAACCGTGCTAAACAAACTTCAAGATGGGTCTAAGGTCGAACAGGTGATTGATGAGACACTAGAGGACTTTACCGATCTTAGGAGGGCTCGAAAAGAAGAGATTAAAGCTATAACAGCTAAAGAATTAATTGAGACCCCCCTTCCTGAAAATCAGTATTTAATTGGTGGGGGGCTAATTCCCAAGCACGGCTATACAATGTTAGTGGGTAAAGCAAAGGAAGGTAAAACTATGCTGGCTTTGAACATCGCTCTTTGTTTAGCAACCCCGATACCTTTCCTGATGAAGAGAGGAGGATTAATAGGATTATTCCCTGTGGCAGAAGCGAAAAAAACGCTTTTTCTCCTAAGGGAAAACGTAGATAAAACAATTCAAGACTTCTTAGCCAAGCAGATAGCGGGTTTGAAGAAAAAACTAGGCAAAAAGATAGAGGATAGTCTTGAGCTTATTAAATTTGCCAGGCCCAAAACAACTTATCTTGATCTTAAAGAGGGATTATCAGAACTGAGAAACTTACTCGACACATACAGACCCGCCCTCGTAGTCATAGACCCATTATCAAGATTCTTAACCTCTGATATGAACAAGATGGAGACAGCAATTAAAGTCGTCAATGCAATAGACAGCCTGGGAGAAGAGTATAATTGTGCCTTTCTTCTGCTTCACCATTTTAGAAAGCGAGGAAAAGAGGATACTGAATTAGAAGATGTTTTTGAGAGAATAACCGGCTCGGGTGGTTGGAGAAATTCTTACGTCTCCTGCCTAGCTTTAGAGAGAAGGCACAAAGGAAGGTCAAGCCATATTAAAAAGTTAAGTTTTGAATTTAGGACTCACGAACCGGTTGACCCTATCGTTGTAGAACGAAATCCTGAAACTTTACTTTTTGAACAGATAACGGAAGAGGAAGCGTTTGAGGGCACTAGCACGGTTGAGGGATTAGTTGAGATTATAAAAGAATTTAAGAATGGAGTTAGATACGGTCTAATAACTGACGTAGCTTCTCAGAGGTTTGGAGTAACCCAAAGAAGAATCGCAGAACTCCTGAAGAAAGCAACAGAACAGGGTTTAATCGGGAAAGAGAAAGGAAAAGAAGGAAAATACTATGTTATTGGTCAAGCCAATCTTCTTTAATTTACTTATAACTCTCTTTAATAAAGGGTTTATATATAGTGAACTTACTTAGTGAGTAGGTAGTGAGTAGGTAGTGAGTAGCCCCCATTTTTTAGTGAGTAGGTAGTGAGTAGTTGAAAACCTTTATCTATCATGGTCTTAGTTGCTCACCAGCTACTCACCAGCTACTCACCAGCTACTCACCAGGAGGGTTCACAAGTGAAAAATTTAGTGGTGATGCGGGTTACAGTTATTTGAGGGGAAACGTCTCCCCCTAGGGGGGTAAAAATTATTAAAAAGCCTTCGCTAAGAGTATAATTCTTTATTGACGCAGTTCTTTGAAAACTATTAGCAAGATTTATGTTAATAGTTAAATACTCAAAATTAAAAAAAGAAGGAGATGAGGATGGGTAAAGAAGGTAAAAAAGAAAAGCCCTGGAACTCCTTTGCCTACTTGGCTTCTCTGGTCAGGAAAAAGGAGCCGGTGATCCTTCACCTAAATAGCAACACAATTGAGGATGAGTCCACATTAAAGGGGATCATCGTTGACGTGGACAATTACACCATAGCCTTTTTAGCTGATCCGGGCCGGGAGCTTCTTGTCTTTAAGCATAGCATACGATTCATTGAGAAAGTGTTAGGAGGTAAGTAAATGGCAAAAAACCAAGTCAAGCAAAAAGAGATCGGTAGGATTCCCTTGAGAGAAGGGGAGAATTTGGTAGTAAATTTGGTAGATAATGAGAAAGTAGATCTCCGGGTATGGATGGACACGGATAAATACAAAGGTCCGACAAAAAGAGGGGTAAGATTTTATCTCTGGGACGGGAATTGGGAGAAGTTCAAGAAGCTGATTAAGACGGTGGATAAGGAAGTAGAAAAAGTAGCGTAGATAATGGCTATGTTCCGATAATAATGTGGTTTGCGGTTTGAAAACCTATCAAAGCCTATGTAAAAAAGCCTTTTTATCCCCCCATTCACCACTATCATACTTACCGTGTTCATCTATCCATCATTTTTGCTTCATTTGTATTTTGCTACGTTAAGTAGCTTAAATAGGGGTTTAAGTATCTCAATGCTACATCTAATCTCGCTACTCATTCGTTTATCACTTTTCCCGCATACCTATTATAACCCGCTGTTTATCATAATCTTCACGTGCCCGCTGTAATTAGGTATTTATCATTCTTTCCAAACTACGTGGTGCTATTTCCCCATTTTTGAGAAAGAATCCCGGGGCGTTATCGGGGTCAAGGTTTCCTCCTTTGGAGCTTTGACCCTCTTCTTTTATTTCTTTCTTAAACACCACCTGGAATATTTATGCAAAAAAACTTCTACTAATTCCTCAAAAAATTCTATAAATCTCTTCTTATCTCCATCCTCATAGACTCTTACGAATCCAACACCTTGTTTAGCCCCCTCAGGTCTCGCTTTCTCAACCAATCTCCAAGAATATTTCATCGCATCCCTTATTAGCTGCCCTCTGCCCATTATTTTAACAATTATGTATTCGAATACTCCCCCTATTACAGCACCACCACCAACCAACATTATCTTAGAAAGAATATCCCCACTCATTTCTCCCTCCCTTCAGCTACGCGTAGCTCCCCCTACAAGGATGGATGGGGGAAGTCTTTAGTTATGCGGACCTACCCAGTTTGCAGACTTCTTTTCTCCCTTGATGATATACTTTGTTAAGTAATATCCCGTCCCTTTTTGCTTATTATAAGGGGTTATCCTAGCCCTGCCACACCAGGTAAACCAAACCTTCCACTATTTATTCCTTCTTATGATTCTTGTAGCTAATTTATTATAGCTAGTTTATACTTAATTGGCTAGGAAAATCCCTGTGTGTAAGAACTGGCTTTATAAAAATCTCTTGATTCTGCGATTCTAATTCTACCTTGGTATTTATAGCTTGCCTTACCTTGACAAAGTGCCTCTATGAGCCTCTCTTGCGTTGTTTTTCCCTGTCAATGACCGCAAAATCTTACCCGAGAGCAAAATAATTCCATAGAGACAGCTATGGCTCTTCTAAGAATTGTTCATTTTATGAAAAAACAATGCCGATAGTAAGGGCTTGAGTGCATTGGAAAAGTTAGCAAGGGTATCCCTTGCCTTCTTGTTTTAGTGAAAGACTACCCTTTGTAGATAGGAGTGGAGGAATTTTGAAGCCTGCGGGGAGATGCGTCTTATTGCTCAACTCAAGTTCAAAAACCGTTATATCCTAAATGTGAGGTATCCAAGCATCCATTTACCAAGCGAGTTCCCACACCGACTAATTACAGACGTGGGTTCTTCATTAATCTGGCCAGGGGCTTTTGGGGGATGGGGGGGTATGGGGATATGAGGATATATAGGGCATCTCAGGGCGCACTTGACAAGCTAGAGAAAGTTGGTATAATAGAGGAAAAATAAGATAAAGGAAGAAGAGATGACAGACACTCACGACAAGGCGTTACTCGAAGTGGTGCGGGCTTTGGACAAGATAACTCTTGTCTATGGTCTGTCTAGGAAAGAGAACGGAAGCCTGAGTATCGAGCTAAGTCTTGACAATGTGAACATGGAGGCAGAAAGATGAGTAAAGACATACTAACCCCTAAGCAAGCGGCGGAATATCTACACGTGAGCAAACCAACCATCTACAAACTGTTGAGACAGAGAAAGATCCCGGCCAGGAGACTAGGTAAACAATGGAGAATATCAAAAGCTGTCCTAGATAAGTTTCTTGCGGGAGGTGAGGAAGGATGAAAAACAAGGAGATCACACAGGCGAGCCTGAAGCGGGTCAAGGAGCTGGTGGCAAGCGTGGAGAATATGACGGACAAGGAATATCAAGGGGTGCTGGACTCGATGGTTAAATTTCACCAGTATAGTTTTAATAATCAGATCCTCTTATGGTTTGCGGGTTGTTCTCAGGTGGCAGGCTTTCATCGTTGGATAGAACTGGGCAGGAAAGTCAAGAAAGGAGGCAAAGCAACTTGGATTCTGGCCCCGAGGTTCTTTAAGATAAAGGGAGAGAATGATAAAGGGGAAGAGGTAGAGGTTGAGAAGATTTATTTTGTCTCCGTCCCGGTCTTTGACATTTCACAGACCGAGGGAAAGGAGATCGAAAGAGGCTTAACTACCAAGTCAGAATTGAACTTCCCTCAAGCTAAAGAGGCAGCCGGGAAGCTCGGCTTTACTGTCAAGCTCAAGCCCCTAGAGATAATAAGGGGAGGCTATATCGAGGAGAGGGCTATAACTCTCAATAGCAATCTGGGTGATACCGAGCACGTGGGAACTTTGATACATGAGCTATGTCACGGACTCCTGGAGCATACCAACGGCAACAATGGAGAGCTACCGGCAAAGGTCAAAGAGCAGCAGGCGGAGACGGCGACATATCTAACCTGTCAAATTCTAGGGGTGGAGAGGAAGTCGGAATTTTATCTTAAAGGTTGGTCCTTATCAGAAAACATCGTCAAGGACTTTCAGACGCTTGACAAGGTGGCAAAAGAAATAATAGGAGCGATCAACGACAAGGGGGGAATGTCCCCCGAAAGGAGTAAGGAGAAATGAAAGCAGTCGGCTATATTAGGGTATCTACTGAGGAGCAAGAGCGGGAAGGAATATCTCTTGAGGATCAGGAAGATAAGATTAGGAAATACGCAAACTTGCATAACTTAGAGTTAATGGAAGTGATAAGAGATGGGGGTAAATCAGGCGGAGACCTTAACCGAGAAGGGATACAGAGAGTTATAGCTCTATGTAAATCGAGAAGCATTAATCATCTCATTGTTTATAAAATGGACAGATTAACCAGGAGACTCCTTGATCTTCTTGTTCTGATTGAGGAGATCTTTAAGCCTAACAAGGTTCAATTCCATTCGATCACTGAAAGCGTAGATACTACTACCGCTCAAGGTAAATTCTTCGTGCATATTTTGGGAGCTATGGGGCAGATGGTAAGGGATACAATCTCCGAGAGAACTAGGGAGGTCTTGCGATACAAGAAAAGCAAGGGTGAGCCGGTGGGATCTCCCCCCCTGGGATATGAGGCAAAGGACAAAGACCTCTCCGAGATAGCAAAAGAGCTCGAGGTTGTGGAGTATATCAAGAGGCTCAAGAGAAAGAAGCTATCCTTGAGGCAAATTGCCAACCGTCTGAACGAGAAGGGGATCCCTACCAAGAGGGGAGGCAAGTGGTATGCGGGGACGGTGAGGTATATTCTTCTGAATGCTAGATATAAAAGGGAAAAGATAGCTCCCACTGTATAAAAAAGGGGCGGTTTTTATACGGAGAGCAGAGATACTTAACCAGCCTACAACAAAAGACGCAATGTAAGGGGTCAAATCAAGCGGTTGTGTCTTTTAATGTAGTAAGTAATCTTAACATATCTTAACTTTTTACTGTGAGCCTGTGGTTAATCCTGAGCCTAGATTTTTGAGAAGGAAGGATAACCAAATATCAAAAACATCAAGGGGGTGAGAAAAGATGAGAAATCAAAATCCTAAGATCGTGGAGATCTTAGACGAGCATAACTTGCGCTTCAGGTGTAAGAAGTGTGGACAGGTTTGGTCTCCGATTATTAAACCGGATAGTGGAGGCAAATTCTATCGGGGCGGTTGGCAATGCCCCAATGGATGCAAACCAGACAAAAAATAAAAACGGGAGCTTCCTACCGGCTAAGACAGGAAAGCTCCCGGAAAGGAGCAGAGAGATGATTACCCCTTTCGTAGAGGATGTTATCAGTCAGGGGAATATTGTCAAGGGAGAAACGAAAGCCGTTGAGATTGTTTCTAAGCTCTTTAAGCCAGAAGAGGAGATCGTTGAGAGAGAAATCAAAAGACCCCTGACAAAGACACCAGAGGAATTTGCAGCGCAGGAGCAAGAGGATAAAGGGCAAGCTCTTTCTCGGTATTTTATCAAAAAGGCACTACGAGATAAGTTGGGTCGCAAGTGGGGCGGTTTGTATGCGTGCCCTGGTTGTCTCGAGAGGAAGGAACTCGAACTTTATCGAGTCAATAAAAATGGTGAGAAAGAATCGGATTATATTCTCTTATGTGGATCTTGCCGACAGAAGAGAGCAGAGAAAAGGAAAGAGGAGAAGAAAGCTAATCGTAAGTGGAGACGTAGATATGTTAAGGGGGATGGGTCCAGTAAGATTAGCTTCTACAACAAGATCAGAAAGCAGGTTTATAAGAGAGACGGCTATAAATGTGTATTCTGCGAAGTCCTGGGAGAAGGAAAGAGCCCTAAAACATTGGGCCTCGCTCCTTTGATACCAGAGTCGAAAGGTGGGGAACGGTGCGTTGATAATTACGTTGCTTGTTGTGCTTTCCACAGGCCAGCTAAAGGCGACAAACTACCACTTAACTATATTTGGGAGAAAATTAGTTTTGATTACTGGATGAGCGAACAGTTAAGCGATGAGCCTGTGGTTAAGAACCCGGGAGCAAGAGTATTAGTAAATATGCACCTAGTAGCTGAGATCCAACAGTACTTCCATAGGATAGCTGCGGGTGAGGAGATAGACAGGAGTAAGGCGGAACGTTTAGCCATTAAATTGAGCGAGACTGACGAAGATAGAAGAAGAGAGAGGGAGCAAATTCTATGGTAATAAGGACCACAAAATCGGGCTAGTTAAGGATTTATGCTTATTGGCAAGAAAAAAGGCTTTCATAGGGGCTCATACGTGCATTTTCTCAGGGGTAGGCGACCTATATGACCTGGGGAAAATTAGATTGTCTATATCAAGAGAATTGTATTAAGCTAGTTGTGGGATGGCTGGACTGTGTCAAATAAACTTGAATTCTTTCATCTGTTCCTCTGTCCAATGTATCTTATCAAGTAGTGCTTTCAGTAACTTAGGTCCATAACTCTTCTTGTGGCGATGTATTGAGACACGTCTCTTATCAGGAAACCGATAAATATATTCGCTTCCCGTTACTGTGTCCGGTCCACCTAGTTGCTTATTCAGGGCTCTAATGAAATCAAGGGAAGTTTTGTTCTTGACTTGTTCCCAAACTTGATGTGAATATTTCATGAAAGGGCTAGAACAAACTCCTCAGTGTGGCGTTTTGTGAGTCTGTTGACAATGGGGGTTGTTTCCTTGATACCCTTGGGTGGCAGGATGCCTACAGGAATTGGGTCATTGTGCTTAATCAGTGACTGCAAATAGGCACTTATTGCATCCTTCGCATTTTTTAGGGCTTCTTCTTCTGTCTCCCCGCAGGTATGCAGTCCCTCGAGAGCAGGACAGTAGGCATGAAATCCAGGTCCGTCAGGTTCAATGATTACTTGAATCCTGTAATTAGTAGGCGAACTGCGGATGGGCATCGGGTGCCTCCTTGACCTATTTTTATAAATTCAATAATTGAATGTATGACTGACTAACTATTATATACCAATTAAATTTTTGTCAAGGGGGCATTTAGGGGAGATAACATCACCAACAAAGAGAGGTAAAGAATGGCCTTAGTTACTACGCTACGTTGCCCTTGCGGTAAAGAGTATTTGATTTACGTGCCAAAAAGGGCTATTATATAAAGAGATCTTCAGGGGTGGGGGGAGAGAAGGAAAAGGTAAGTATGGGAGGTGGCTAGGTATAGTTTATATAGATAGGAAGGATCTTAACACTGAGTTGGTAGAAAAGGGCCATGCAAGAGAGCATGAGGAAAATTAAAGATGGTTACCAAGGGGTTAAAATGAGGGACAAAAAACTATTAACTGCTTTTTTGGTGTGTTTATTGTTTTTAGTAATGATGGTAAGCGGGTGTGTACCAGGACGAACATTATCTGAAGTTACAGCACCTAATAGAGCAAATTTATTGAAGCTATCTATCGGAATGTCAAAACAAGAAGCAATTGATATGATGGGCACTGATGAGATGACTGTTTTTTATAGACCACCATACGGGGGTGTACTTAGGAGAAAGACGATAATAATAACTAACCCTTATCGTTCAGAGATTTTTCAAGGAAAAGACAAGACATTGGAGATAATTTATTATGTTACTGACGTTAAAAGAGATGACGGAGTGATTACAGATGACGAACTAACTCCTCTCGTTTTTGACAACGGTACACTAATAGGTTGGGGTTGGAGTTTCTTGGTAGAAAGCGTCAAAAAATACGAGATAAGAATTAGATGACTTTCTTTGGCCTATTTCTATCAAGGGGAATATCACCTGTGGGGAGAATGATAGTTAGATAGTAACAAAAGAAAAAGGAAGTGAATAATGGCTAAACCAAAGGGAAAAAGACTTGCTATTGTGAACCAAAAAGGTGGGACCGGAAAAACTACGGTCTCGGTCAACCTATCAGTCGGGTTAGCTAGACGGAAATTCAAGACTCTACTCATTGACCTAGACCCTCAACATAACTCTACCCTGAGTTTGGGTGTTGATACCCTTACCTTACCCCTATCTACTTATGACGTTTTACTTAGAGAGACTACCTTAAAAGAGACGCTAATAAATACCCCCATAAGTAACCTTACCCTAGCACCGGCTAACGTAGAGTTATCTAACGCAGGTATAAATTTAGCTAGTGAACCACGTTATCAGTCTAGGTTAAAAGAGAGTCTTAACCCCCTGGTGTCTAACTATGATTACATCCTAATTGACTGTCCCCCCTCTCTCGGTGTTCTGACCGTTAATGCACTGGTAGCAGCCAATAACGTCATAATACCTATCCTTTGTGACTACCTATCTTTAGAGGGGTTAAAGCAGTTAATTATTTCCATTGAGACGGTGCAAAAAGGACTTAACCCTTACCTTAAAATATTAGGGATCCTCCCAAATATGGTGGACTTTAGACTTAACATTACTAAGGAGAGTCTTACCTTAGTAAAGACTCGTTTTAAGGAGTTAGTCTTTAAAAACGTTATAAGGACGTGTGTAAGGGTAAAAGAAGCCCCCTCTTTTGGTAAGTCTATTTTCGACTACGCTCCTCACTCTCGCGGTGCAAAAGAATACACGAAGCTAGTTACTGAGGTAATAAGGAGAGCTAAAAATGAACTCTAAACCGAGGTTGGGTCGTAAGGATATATTTACAGAAAGCAAGATAACTGTTAAACCAGGAAGGAAGAAAGCCAGAAAACCAGAAAGCCAGAAAAGAATAAAGGTTACTTTCCAGATACCTGAGAAGCTGTTTATCCAGATAAAAATAAAGGCAGCTAGGGAGAAGAAAAGGATTTCTGATTTAGTAGGGGAGATATTCAGTCAATACTTAAAGGGATCGTGAGGCATTATCTAAAAAATAAGTGAAGGAGGGGGAAGGTGAAAGAAGAGTTAAAGAAAATAAAAATGAGAGGCACGTACCAAGAATTAGTGGAGTCCATAATGGACATTAATGCGAATTTGAGCCACATAATGCCGTTACATCCGGGGCGACAGACTCAAATTGAGCTAATAAGAGATCAATTGCAAAGACTAACTATGGTTCTGCATGGGTTGTTTAAGAAATTAGGAGAATTCGCTAAAGATTGATTTTCGATTTTTGCCTGCAATACTCAGGAAGAGATAGCAGAGAAAATTGGTATTGACCGATCAGTAGTGACTCGAATTATAAAAAATGTGCAAGAATTGAAGCAAAAGGTAAGGGCGAGGAAGGAGAGATAGCGACCAGTTGGGCTATTCTGGCCGTAGCCGAGCAACTTAGCCTAGTAGCTAAGGCTTTGAACGCATTGGCTAGTCAGCATAAATAAAAATTATAATGTAGGCTTTAGCCTGCGTTTGTGTGCACCCTACAGGGTGCGGCTACCTTTATTTAATACCGTTGACAGTTGTCAACGGTATTACCTCACCCCCTCAGCTAAGGGATGTGGCTATAGCCATGGCTACGCTTAGGTAGGAATTCCTACCAAATTAAGGTGGCTGACATAAGGCTCCTCCGGGGAAAGTCCCTCGAGGGGAAATATCCCCCCTCAAAAGTGGGGAGTTCCCACCACCTGAAAAAAGTTTATCAGCATTGATGGGGGTTTCAGGAAGGGGTAAAATTAGGTTTACATAACGCAAAAAAGCGTAATTTGAAAAGCCTTGTCTGGTGAGGATTTGAGAGAAAGACGAGGTTGACATAACTACTTATTATCGGAACATCCGAAGAGCTTATTTATTTAGGTAACAAGCGGGCTGCTTTTTATCGCTTCCTTTCTAATTCCCTCCAAGTGAGTTCGGATTTTACTCCCCTGAAATACAATTTTGTCAAGTGTATGGTTTGTCTCGAGACAAGTATTAAAATGAGAAAGGGTTGACAATAAATTTTTATATATTATATTTATACTTAATAGTAAATACTGGGGGGTATAATCATAGGCAAAGGCTTGAGTAAGAAAAGTAAGGGGCTTCCTCGGACACCCGAGGGATATCCTATTATTCGGGGCTCCATTCATAAGTTTGTGAGCGAACTTACTGAAGCTAAGCTTAAAGAAATGGAGAGCATCCTTGCCCAGAGGGAGGAATTAAGGAAGCAATTAGAGCAAGAAAAATTAGAAGAATTTGAGAATCCAACCTTAGACGAGTATGAGGAAGCTATGAGCTATTTAAGAGAGGTCTGCCAGGAGAGATTAACACCGTTACAAAGGGAAGTCCGTAGGCGAGTGTGGGAAAAGGGTAAAACTCACAAACAAACAGCCAAAGAGTTAGGAATAAGCAAGGGAAACGTCTCAACTATTCTAAAACAGATAAAAAATAAATGCCGCAAACTTATCACCCGAAAATTTCCCGCCAAAGGTTCTCTGAGTAGTAAATAGCTCGTTTTTTTATGGGGCAAACTGCATACAAAGTGCAGGGAGGTGCAAAATGCCAAAAGTAATAGGTGAGGGTCGAGTGCTCAGGGGCCAATTTGACCAGTGGCAAAAGCGTGGTCTTATTGATACTGAGGTAGCCAAGGCCAGGTATGTTCAAATGTTCAGAACGATTGAGCGTGAAGATTGCCAGGATGCCGCTATAAGGTTTAGTGTTTGCCTGGTGCTGGCTGACGCATTTTTTGAGACTATGATCCCCTTTTGGAAAATGACGGTTGTAATGCGAAGGTATAAATTGGAACAGAATTTTGACCAATGGTTTAAGAAAAGAGCAGGTGTATATAAACGTATCGGGATGAACACAATGACGATTAAGAGGGCAAAGACTGAGTCGTCTGAGCTTTTTGCGTTTATTAAACAACCTGAATTGATACGTTTACATAACTATCTCTGGTATTACCGTGGTCATTCAGAGATAAAAAGAGTCGGTGATAACCTCCTGTGGCGAAATTATTTGGAGTTTTGCGAATTTGTGGAAGCCCTAGAGAAAGAACTTCTGAAGTTTAAGGAAGTGATGAAGAAGATAGTTTTTCTTTGGGAGGACTACATAGGGGATAAATTTGTGTCTTTTGCGAGAGACAGGATTGTGAGTGGGAGCTTTGCGAGAGGGAACTTTTTTAATAGGGGCGGTCCCAAAGAGAATAAAGAATTTACGCTAGCTCTGTTTAACTCAGTTTCAAAGGAAAAACAAAAGGGAATGATGTCGGAAGTTAGAAAATGGTTGAACCGATATAAGTCTATAAAATGAATTTCGAGGGCATTGTAGAAAAAGCAAGGGAGCTTAGTTTTTCTGATTCTCTTTCCCCATTGTTTAATAATAAGCAGATCGAGGCTTTGAGGGGAACAATTGACGTTATGGAGCGAGCTGTCAATAAAGGTCGAAATTGGCAAAAGGTGGAGTTTCAAGAAGGGGATGATATAATAATATTCTTTGTGCTGGACAGGATATCGGATCATCTTTGTGTGAACATAGGGATGGAAAGAGAGCTTAAAGAGTTTATCCGGGTTTATCTTCAATTGAGTGCCCATTATAAGAGTTGTCGCAACATAACGGGAGAAAGGTCTCCTATGTTAAAGCAGGGTGTTGACAGATTATACGAGCTTGTTGAGTCTCGAAAGTCAGCAATCTCAGCGTCTTTAAGACAAAGAGTAAATTAGAAACAGTTATTAAGAAAAAACCTAAAGTGAGTATTGATTAGGAGGTGACGAGCTATGGCAGACATAATTGAAGAGCTATTGGCTGAAGGCGAAGCAGAAGAAGAGCAAACCTTTGAGTGGCTTCACAACGTTAATTTGATAAGAGAAGATGAAATGTGGAGATTACTGGAGCAAGCAGATTTGCCTGTCTATCCATATTCGGATTACCCTGAAGTAAAGTTTCCCACGTTACATGAATACAGAATCCATGCGTGGGATCCTACATTCGTTAGCTTTGTTCAAGACCTTATTACTGGTGGTACTGGCGAGATGGCTTTGCACTTACAGGGGGTGTATGGTCAATGGTCTCCTGTAGTAACTGAGGAAGAGGAAGAAGAGCCTGGAGAACCCGAACCTGAAGAACCCGAACCCTGGGAAACGCCTTATCAAGCACTTTATCCCACTCTTACACTACCCCGTTATCAGGCGTTTGGTGCAGAATATCCTGTTTCTGATTTGCCTGTTTACGAGCCTTTCCCTTCACCTTATCCAACGCTACAGCTTCCAATATATCAGCAGTTCCCCGTGGAATATCCAAAGCTAGGCCCGATGTATGAGCAAGCTGAGGATGTTATATCACGGATGCTTACAGGAGAGGGCTTAGGCTTACCAGTAGAAGAGCTAATGGCGGCTTATACTGAGGAAGAGCGTATAGCAATGGAAGAATATATACCAAAACTGAGGGAATACTGGGGAGAGAAAGGACTTCTAAGAAGCGGTATGGAACGAGAGGCTGAAAGGGAGGTAACACGCAAGGCTGCCTCAGCAAGAGGAACGTATCGGGCTAACTTAGAGAAAGAATCTGTAATCAGGCAACAAGATGGAATTGTAACTGGTTTACAGTTGGGTATGCAACATCTAAATCTCGGTTATGGAGCACAAACGGATGCCTGGCAAGCTATGAATAGAGAATATACCAAGGTGTATGAGTCGGAGATAATGGTTGGCACGGAGCATTTTAAGGCTTCTACTATGGCTTGGGATGCAGCCATGACTGAATATACTAAAGCCTTCTCTTCAGAGGTAGCTGGTACTGAATTTGGTCAGCGCATACAGGAGGCGGCTTTTGGGGTAGCCAGGGATGAATACCAGAGAGTATATCAATCCGCTTACTCAGGAGGTTTGGATGAGTGGCGGGCTGATGCACAAGGTTGGGACGCTGCTTGGAGAGAGTTTGATACGTTCAGACGATTATTGTTTGACTGGGGAACAATGCAAGCTGGACATGAGTTTCAGTTTGAGTTCTTGTCACGTGAACAGGATTTCCGGATTCGCCTTGAAGAGATATTACACCAATATGACGTGATTATGTTCGGGCTCAGGGCAGAGCTTGAATTGGCATTAAAGAGAATGGGTCTTGACGCTCAACAAAGAAAGTCTATATGGGATTTCGTTTTAAAGGGCATAGGAATTTGGCTTTTCGGTAGTCTATGGTAAATTCAAAAAGTATAGGGAGGTAAAATATCATGGCTAATAATGATGCGATAGGAGGTTTGCTTAATAGGCTTAGTAAAGGTCTTCCATCAAGGGGTGTAATAGGATCTCGTCTTCCACCCGGCGGTGTAATAGGATCTCGTCTTCCCAGACAAAGAATGTCTGACTTAGCGGAATTGCAGGCGTTAGCGAATCCGAGAGACATAGCCGACATCGAGGCGTTGGTGAAACTTTTGCCTGAGCTCACAGCCGCCGATAGAGAAAAGGCTATCGAGAAAGTGAGAAAGAGAATAGGAGTTGAGTCAGTTCCGTTGCTCAATTATTACATACAGCGAGCAGGAGAAGCTCCACCTTTAACTCAGGAAACTTGGCAGATACGAGGCGAACGAGCTCCAGAAGCAGCCAGGACAAGACTGGAACAGCTTAGAATGGGGACGCAACCTGGTTTTGAACACGAATTGGGGTTAGGACAGTTACCAGAAGACGAGAGAATGGCTGAGTTCGCAAGAAGATTTGAAAGAGCTGAACCAAGATACCCTGGAATAACCGAGGTTGGTAGAGGTATGATACCTACCGGAGCTGAAGGAGTTTTGTCGCCTACAGAGGCAACCAGGCGAAGAGCAAGAGAAGCAGGAGAGTGGCCTGGAATTACGGCTATCACTGGAGAATGGAAGCCTGAAATGTTCCCCTGGCAGAAAGAGAAGACAATTTCGGCAGCACTTGCCAAAGGGACGCTAACAGAAAGACAGCATAAGGCAGCCATGACTTTCATTGATTATACAGATGTCCCTGCTTATGCGTCTAACCTAACAGATGAGCAGTTGCCTGCTTTTGGACTTTCACGTGACAAACAAGGCAGGCTGCAAAACGATCTGGCTGATCCACTTAAAGAAACTGGGAAGAATCTTACTCAGAAGACCCTAAGAGAGATTTTTAGCTTAGGTCCAGAAGCTCTACCCAGATGGGATGAATACGATGCGTCTGAGCAAGCAAAAATGAGACTGGCAGCTTTCGGTATTAGAATGCTTAATGAAGGGGATAAAAATAGAGTGAAGGGAGGGAAAAGCGACTTCTCTCCGGATTTTGTTACTGTAATCGAACATCCCCTTACAGACTATAAAGGAACTGACCAATACCTCGATGCGATAATGTCTTTAATCCTCTTCTTTGATGTTGGACAAATCGCTACAATTCTAACCCTTGTTGAAAATCCAGAAATCGCTGGAGGCTTAGAGAGACTCATTGATTTAGACACAGCCCAGAAAAGATAAGGAGAATGAGATGCCAACGATTGGTGATATTGTCCTTAAAAGTATGAGGGAAACTAAGCCAGGTATCAAGGGAACAGAAAGCGAAACCCTAGGAGACTGGATTTTTGGAAGAAAGAAGGCAAGAGAAGAGGCAGAGAAACGTCCCTGGTTTACCTGGAGAGGAGGGCCGAAATGGCTTGATCCAAGAGTGCATATCGAGACTCTTGGCGAGATGATATTTGGCAAAAAAGAAAAGAAACCCCTTGTTGCACCCTGGGAAGAGACTGGATTAAGGGTAAGAGGTTATTCACAAGAGGATATTGACAAAGCTATCGGAGGTCAGATACGGGTTGATATGAGAAGAATTGTAGAGGAGCAGGGGGAAACAGTTACCTCAGAGCAAATGGCAGAGATGTTAAGAGGGATGGGCTATTCTGATGAGGCGATAAGAAACGCAGGAAGAAAAATAGGAGTAAGACTATAAATGCCCGATATATTAGAGGAGTGGATAAAAAGGCAATCTAAGCCTTGGTGGGGAGGCTTTGAGGAAATACTAACTACTTCTCAAACTCTCGCTGAGAAAGCCAAGGAACAAGCCTCTACCATAGGGGAATATGTCTTAAAGTTCCCTGAGGTAGAAGAGAGAATGGGCGAGAAGTGGTGGAGGGAGACCTTATTACCCATTCACAGTAAAATAGTAAGAGATGAACCTCTCACCGAGGAAGAAACAAGGGAATGGGAAGCTTGGTTAAGGTATGAGCCAAAAGGTATAAGGCCCCCTTTTGTGCCTGCTGAGAAATGGGCCAAGACTCCTCCTGCCGCACAAGAAGCGTATAAATGGGGAGCAGCTATAGCTATAATGGCTGGTTTGGGCTACGCTGGCCTGCCTTACTTGAAGACTGCCTATGGTAGATTCACACAATTTGTCCCTCGCTATCAGCCAATTATTAAGGAAGTGAGGGGTAAAGAAGTAGTTACCACAGCTAAAGGTCTTAAAATGCCAGTCATCGAGAAAACAGTTATCGGCTATCGTCCTGTTACAACGCCAAAAACTGCTGACCTTACAAGGCAAGCTGAGGCTTTCCGGAAAAGTATTCCCGCCATTATAAGAGAGATGGAGCCTACCACATTAAGATATTCCACATATTACAAAGAGCTTTACTCCAACCTATTGCAAGTAAGTCAAAGAACCCATCCCTACATTGCGGAGCAACTTGCCAGACAACAAGCAAAACTCGGGACCCGAACCGCAGCCAAGTTAGTAAAAGAAGGAATAGACACTTGGGCTGTAACAGAAGGAGTAATGAAACAGCTTTCTGAGGTAACACCCGCTATCGTAGATAAGTTAATTCAGAGAAAAAGACCAGAGGAAGTAACTGTCTTGCGGGGTGAGGTAGCGATAAAGCCCCGGAATTATCAGGCTGAAATTGAGGAAATTGACAAACAATTAGGAGCAGTAGAGCCTCGACCAGAATTTATTAAATCAAAACAGAATCTTGAGATCTCCCGAAATGTGGCAGAAACCGGCTACTTCCCCGATAAATTCCAGCAGCAACTATACCTCTATAACCTGACGGGAGAGCATATTGAAGATCCAACTAGGTTAGATAAAGAATTTACTGACTATCTAAAAGAAAATGATCCAACTGCCTATCAAGCTCTTATAAAAAGAGAACCAGTTATCCATCCCGATAGTATTAGGGTTGAGCTAGAAGCAATTAGAAAAGAAAGGCAGGGAATATCTAAGTCCCTCGATACGCAATTTGAGGATTTGATTGACTTTGTTAAAACTACTCTCGGGACGGCTGAAAAGAGCTTAATTCAAAGTATCCAAAAACAGGGTGGTATTAAACATACCCCCGTTGTTAGAGATTATGGAACAAAAAAGGATGAGGGTTGGCAGATCTGGCCCTTAGCAGCTAAAAATAAAGATGGCCTTCCCTTTGATGAGATGGCGGAATCCCTTGGAATGACAATGGATGAGCTTAACACCAAACTAGAGTTTTATGCTAAGAAGCCAACCAGGGGAGATTATTTAAGTGGAGCGATGGATCTTGTTTATGATCACCCTGACGACTACCCCGAATTATTCGAGACTATGATAGGAGATGAAGGTTTGGAACAGCGACAGTTCAATCTCCAACAAGCCCTCACAAACGCAGAAAAATCGGATATGATAAAAATATCAGAGGAGACAGCTTTTAGATCCTCAGAAGAAAAAGTTACAGCTACCGATAACTGGGCAGATTGGGAGGGGATTCAATCTTTAGTTGAAGTAGAAGAGGCGTTACCTGCTACGCCTTTATACACCTCAGGGGGGTTGCCTGCTATCGGCCCCCCCCCTTCTATTGAAGAGCTCATCGGAGACTACGAACCTGACTATCGAGTAGGAATCAGGGCACAGCTTGACTCATCAGAGCATTGGGGAA
>JABUBK010000048.1_pt1 | contig 20719 bp, 14 predicted proteins | sample 7332671 | NCBI WGS metagenome assembly JABUBK01 (sample SAMN07256342, study PRJNA390944) | subsurface metagenome | isolation source: Methane hydrate marine sediment | place: Pacific Ocean: Eastern North Pacific, ODP site 1244 | collected 2002
CAGGCGCAAAAAATTCTCTCTCAAAAAAATCTCACTCCTTCTCAGCAATTAACTAAATACCATTATTGGGTCGATTATCCTCACTGGTTTTCCAGGGCGGCCATACGAAGATACATATCGTAGCGAGAATCTATCCCCCTGCCTCCTGTGGTAAATTTTGTTTCATTGTAAACTGCTAATCCCTCAATAGACCAGATGGGCTGGAGGGCATTGGGAGCGAGTATCTGACCGAATAGGGCGCGCAGGGCAGTAGTAAGCCCACCGGTCATTTCAAAATGAGCCAGGTGAGTATATTCGTGTGCAATTATTATTTTGAGCCAGCCTTTAAATTTCATATCAAAGGATTTGGCGGTGGGGGCGGTTAGGGAAAGGCGAATCACTCGATGGGGAAAAGGGGAAGCAAAACCCAGCACATAATCAGAAAAATCTTCCATAATTATGGCTATCTTTTGCAGGTGGTGATGCTTTGGCGGACCAAGCTGGGCATTAACCTGGCGGTAGGTTTCTTCGGCAATATCAGCTATCTGTTGGGCTAACTGCTCGTAGGTAGGGTTATTAAAGGAACTAATATCCTTATTTTGTTGTTTACAAAAATAGACTGAGAAGTGAGGGCTTTCCAAAACCTGCCACTCTAAGCCGGGGTCATAACGGACAGCCTCCACACTCATAACTAATGGTGAGCATATTACTAAAAATATTATAATAATGGTATAAATAAAAAAAGTTATTTTTTTTTGCATATTCTCAATACTTCTTCCCAAAAAGTTAACCAAAGGTGCCTGGCACCTTTGGTTAACTTTTCTATAAAAATAGGTTTATTTTAATATGATTTAGCCAAAGCTGATATATACGATCAGAGATTAAATTTCTATCCATTTTTTTGCATATTTTTAGTACACTTGGACTGGTCATGTGTAGAGAATTTGCTACATCTTTTACTCTGTAACTCTCTTTTATTAATAAATATACAAGTAGATGTTTTAATCGTTTATTGGTTTCTATGTCACCAATTTGTTCTTTTGTTTTCCTTAATATATTTTCTATATTTCTGGGTGATTTATTTTGTGTTTGATTTGAGGTTATTTTGGTGACATTTTGGAGGATTTTTTCTGGGTCATCTTTTTGAATATTTTTTTTTACGAAATTTACAAAATTTTCTGGATTGGTTTGACAAAGTTTTAATAATTCTCGAATGTTCAGCCAAGGGGGAACGTTTTTGTTTTGATTTTGGTTAGAGAGAAAATATTGAAAACTGCTCCAGGGGTATTCTTCAGGGGAATCCACTAATCCGGCCTCTACCGGATTTAGGCTAATATAAGAAGCCACACTATATAGATAAAGAGAATTTAGGACAAGGTGGCTTTTGTAGCGGTCCTGAAAGAGGTGACCCTTTCTAATGTGTCTTGTGTTGAACCAGTGGGCATAAGAGGAATTTAAAAATTGCATGGCTTGAGAGAGATTTGCTTCTTCTGTCTTTAAAAGAAGGTGAAAGTGAGTATCCATTAGTAAATAGGAAAATAGGTGAAATTTGTGAAAGTTAACCGTTTTTTGTAAAAGTTGTAGAAATTTATTTCTATCTACATCGTCAGTAAATATATCAATTCCTTCCACACCTTTACCAATTATATGATAAATAGCATTTTTATCTTCTATCTCTGTTCTATTTCTTCTTACCATAATAAAATTATTATATCTTTTATAAATAAATAGTTCAAGGGAATCCGGAATAAAAGTGATCCAAAAGTTAACCAAAGGTACCTGGCACCTTTGGTTAACTTTTTTAAATAACATAAATAAAATAGTTTTGGAGTTTTATAAAAAATAAGGTATAATTAATTTTGTTTGTTTAAAAAATAAAAACCAAAGAAACCGTAAAAAAGAAAAGGTATTTTATTATTCTAAGTTACAAAGTTGATTTCTTCTGAGAACGAGAATTAAAAAATATTTGAAGAAAGATATATTATAAATAATGAAGAAGCTTTTCATAATATTGTTTGGATTAATTGTGGTGACAGCAGTGGGTGGATGTTTAGATTTGGAAGGGATCTTTCCTTTTTTAAATACAGCACCGATTATAATTTCTAAACCTATTATTACTGCAACAGAAAATAATCAATATTCTTATCAGTTAGAAGTAAATGATCCCGATGGGGATAGCCTAACTTATCTTCTTGTCCTCAATCCAGTGGGGATGAGCATTAACAGTGAAAATGGTTTAATAACCTGGGCACCAACCAATAATCAAGTAGGAATTCATCAGATAATTGTAGAAATTTCTGACGGTAAACAGAGCGTCACTCAGAGTTTTGAAATTGAAGTTATCAATGTAAATAATCCTCCTCAGATCCTTTCTTATTCTCCTACTAATATGGATATCAAAATCAATGAGGGAAATTCGGTTAAATTTGAAGTCCAAGCCCACGATATTGACTTAAACACAATATTGAGTTATCAATGGTTATTAAACGGAAAAGTAGCATCAAACTCTACTAGTTCTGGAAATAATTCAAAAAGCAGCTGGATTTATTCCGCCAGTTATGGAGATTACAGTCAGAAAATAATCAAAATTTTAGTAAGTGATGGAGAATTGGAAGATTATACACAATGGAGTATAACAATAAATAATATTACCCCTCCTGCTCAGCCTACCCTAAATACGGTTACTTCACCGACTAACATTTCGTCTCAAATTTTATCCGGCACTAAAGAAACTAATTCTTCTATTTGGATTAATAATTTAGAGGTAGTTCCTATAAATACTAGCACTAACTGGACTTATGATTTCAACCTCTCTGAAGGTGAGAACAATATTTCCATTACTTCCCAAGATTCTGCAGGGAATGAAAGTGACGAAGCTACTGCAAAAATTATATTAGATATTATTTCTCCAACAGTTCCTGCTTTAAATGAGGTTGTTACTCCTACTAATATTTCTATTCAGATTTTATCCGGTAGCAAAGAAGCTGATTCTTCTATCTGGCTAAATGGAACAGAGGTAGTTCCTCTTGATTCATCAACCGAATGGTCTTATTCTTATAATCTTTCAGAAGGAACCAATAATATCTCGGTTACTTCCCGTGATGCTGTTGGTAATGAAAGCGCAGCAGTTAACAATAACATCACTTTAGATACGATTCCTCCTGCAATTCCTACTTTGCACAACATTATTTCACCCACTAATATTTGCACGCAGTTATTAAGCGGTAATAAAGAAACTAATTCTTCTATCTGGGTTAACGGAGTAGAAGTAATATCTGTAAATTCTGAAACCACTTGGTCTTATGATTTTAAACTTACTGAAGGAGAAAATAGTATTTCAATTATTTCAAAAGATACCGTAGGAAACGAGAGTAACGAAATAAATACTACTATTATTTTAGATATTTCTGCACCAGCAACCCCTAGTTTAGAACTCGTAATTTCACCGACTAACATTTCTTCTCAAACTTTATCAGGCACTAAAGAAACCAATTCTTCAATCATAATTAATGGAACAGAAGTTATTTCCCTTAATTCATCTACAGATTGGTCTTATTCTTATAATCTTTCAGAAGGAACCAATAATATCTCGATTACTTCTCGCGACTCTGTTGGAAATGAAAGTTCATCAGTAAGCGCTACAATTGTATTAGATACAGATATTCCAGAAATACCAACTTTAGATGCTGTAGTTTCTCCGACGAACATTTCACCCCAGATTCTTTCCGGGAATAAAGAGACCAATTCTTCAATTTGGATCTATGGAACAGAGGTTATATCGATAAATTCTGATATTGCTTGGTCATATGCCTTTGATTTGTTTGAAGGAAATAATAACATCTCAATTACCTCCCGTGATACGGTCGGAAATGAAAGTTCCGCAGTAATTACTGATATAGTTTTGGATATAATTGCGCCAGAGATACCTACTTTGAATGCTGTAACTTCACCAACTAACATCTCACCTCAAACTTTATCAGGCACTAAAGAAACCAATTCTTCAATTATAATTAATGGAACAGAAGTTATTTCCCTTAATTCATCAACAGATTGGTCTTATTCTTATAATCTTTCTGAAGGAACCAACAATATCTCGGTTACTTCCCGCGATGCTGTTGGTAATGAAAGTTCCGCAATAACTGCAACAATAGAATATGATCTTAATATCTATGTAGATGCAGCCAATACCAGTGGAATAGAAGATGGAACCAAAACTCATCCCTTTAATACCATAACCGAGGGAATAGATGCAGTTGCTTCTGGAAAATCAGTTATGGTAGCTGCAGGAACTTATAATGAACAGCTGATAATAAATAAAAGCATTACTCTTCAGGGTGCTAAAAAGGAATCCACCATTATAAGTGGATTTGAATTCATTGGAAATTTAATCACTATTGAGGCTGATGGGGTTAAAATATCTGGATTTAACATTGATGGCATATCAGATACAGATGTAGGAATCTATAGTGATTCATCTTTTTCTATTGAGATATCAGAAAATATAATTCAAAATCAGCAGGATAGTGGAATTTTATATCACAGTGCAGGTAATGATTACTCCTCGGGGATATACGTTTATAATAATGAGATATGTTTTAATTCTAAGAGTGGGATAAAAGTTACAGGAGAAGGTTCTGGCATTATCGAGAGTAATACCATTAGAAAAAATACAAATGGAATTCGCACTAATAACAGCGTGTCTCTTGAAATAAAACATAATAATATAAATGACAATACTAGTGCTGGAATTCTATGTCAAGATAGCTCTTCTTTGTTAATTTGGGGTAATGAGATCACTATTAATGATTATGGTATAAAAGTAGGTGTACTAAGTAGCGATACAACTAACCCGGATATAGGAGGAGGCACTAAAGGCGGAGTTGGTGAGAATAAGATCGTAGGAAATAAAACTCACGGTGTGAATAATAAAACTACTTATAATATTATGGCGAAGAATAACTGGTGGGGAGATGCGGCTGGACCTAAATATCCCGGAAACAGTTCAAGTAGCGGTGATTGGGCTTATTGGAGTAAAACAGGTGGCGATATTATCTTCGCCCCTCATTTAACTGCCGAGCCCTAACCTTATAATTAAAGATTACCAAGGGATCCTGGTACCAACTTTACCAAAAGTTAACCAAAGGTGCCTGGCACCTTTGGTTAACTTTTTTAATACAAAGTTTGTCATTTTTGTGCTTGCTTGAATAAAGGTTGTGTGGTATGTTATAAAATATAGAAAGATAGACCAAAATATGGGGAGGGATGAGCCATGGGAGAGATAAGAAAAAATATAAACGGTATAGATATATTAAATGGAGATTTTTCTGAGCTGGATAAAGCCAATATGATAGAGCTGTTAGAGGAATTTCCGCAGAAGATGAAAGATGCTTTGCGTTTAGGGGAAGAATTTTCTATTCCTACTAACTTTTTACCTGCTTCTACTTCAAATTCTGTTTCTACCTCTGCCTTTACCAGGAATTTTAAAAATATCGTGGTATTGGGAATGGGTGGCTCGGCCATTGGGGGAGATTTATTATCCGATTATTTAGCCGATGAATTTGCAATCCCCATAGTGGTTATCCGCGGTAATGATATTCCTAAATTCGTAGATGAAGATTCCTTGGTATTTGCAGTTAGTTATTCGGGAAACACCGAAGAGACTCTCTCTGCCTTAAAGAGGTGCCTGGAAGCCAAAGCCAGAGTTATCGCTTTAACTTCAGGGGGCAAATTAGCAGTCCTTGCCCGAGAGAATAACTTCCCGGTGATTAAAGTCCCGGCAGGGATTCAACCTCGAGCGGCCATTTCTTATTTATTTTTTCCTATATTAAAAGCATTGGAAAGGTTGGGCTTGACAAAAGAAAGAAACGAAGAAATTGAAGAAACGCACAATATTTTGCAGGAACTTTCTAGAGAATATGGCGCTAAATCTCCCAGCGAAAATAATTTAGCTAAAAAGGTAGCCTTGGGCCTGTATCAGCATCTGCCCCTGGTTTACGGTTCTGAAGGATTATTAGAGGCAGTGGCGATGCGCTGGAAGACCCAGATAAACGAAAATAGTAAATGGCCCTGTTTTTGGAATGTATTTCCTGAACTCGACCATAACGAAATAGTGGGCTATGAAATAGAAAATAATATAAACCGACAGGTTAAAATTATTTATCTTCAAGACAAAGAAGGGCTTTTGAGGGTAGAGCAGAGACGGAAAATTACCCACAAGATTATCAAAGATAAAGTAGCCGAATTTATAGTTTGCCCTACCAAAGGTAAAGGGAAGATGGCCCGCATGTTTTCACTAATTTTCTTAGGCGATATGGCGAGCTATTATTTAGCAATATTAAATCAGGTTGACCCTTCACCGGTAGCCTGTATAGAAGATTTAAAGAAAGAATTAGACAAATAAATTAATAATTTACGAATTAATGAATTGATTAAATTGATTAATTGGCCAATTGGAGAATTGGCCAATTGACCATCGACCATCGGTAAATCGGTGAATTAATAAAGAGGAGAATATCTATTTGAAATATATAGAAGTTGGCGTTATTGCCTTTATAGTTTCTTATATTTTAACTCCCTACATGGCTCGGGTAGGGAAAAAACAAAATATGGTGGATGTGCCCGATCACCGTAAGATACACGAAGAAGCTATCCCTAATTTAGGAGGGATAGTTATTTTTTTTGGATTTTTACTGAGCTTGCTTTTTGTGATACAGATAGAGGGACAGTTTAGAGCCCTGTTGATAGGCGGAGTAATTATTCTGTTGTTAGGGGTGGTAGATGATATTGCCAACCTTTCTCCCAAACATAAATTTATAATTCAGATGATACCGGCATTAATAGTGATTATATACAATAGTGATCTGATAAATAATTTTATTGTTAATCAATTGAAAAGCTTTGATTTATTAGGTTATCTTCTTTATCCCGTCTTAATTTTCTGGATAGTCGGAGTTACCAATTCCATCAATATAATAGATGGATTGGATGGACTGGCTTGCGGAGTTTCGATAATTAGTTTAATAACTTTTTTTATTTTAGGCTTAAGACAGAATTTTGAAACTTTTAATCTTATATCAATCGCCCTGGCGGGGAGCATGTTGGCTTTTTTAAAATTTAACTTTTACCCGGCCAAAATTTTTTTAGGAGATTCAGGCAGTACCTTTGCCGGTTTCATGTTAGCCTCTGTAGGGGCTTTGTGGGTATTAAATAGTGGAAATGCCTTCTTTATTTTTATTCCCATTATAATTCTGGCTCTCCCTATTTTTGACACCCTGTTTGCTATCTGGAGGAGATATAGAGGTCATCATCCCATATTTCAGGCCGACAAAGGGCATCTTCACCATCGGCTTTTAGCCCGGGGGATATCTCATAAAAATATTGTGCTTATCTTATGGGGAATAAGCGTTATTTGCAGCGTAATCGCCCTTGTTTTAGTGCTCTAGTGTAAAAAAGTTAACCAAAGGTGCCTGGCACCTTTGGTTAACTTTTTGTGGCAGAAAGGAGAAGAAACATGAAATTGGAAAAGAGAAAAGAACAAGTAAGTGAAAATGAAAAAACCACCGTTTTAGTTACCGGTGGGGCGGGATTTATCGGTTCACATATTGTGGATTTGCTTATCAAGAATAATTATCAGGTTGTGATAGTTGATGATTTATCTTCTGGTAGAGAGGAGAACATCAACCAAAATACCCGGTTTTATAAATTAAATATCACCGACCAAAAAGGATTAGCAGAAGTGTTCCAGCAAGAAAAACCTGATTATATATGTCATGAAGCTGCTCAGATTAGTGTAACTTTTTCCGTGAGAGACCCTTTATTTGATGCACAAACTAACATCCTGGGTTCCTTGAATTTATTGCAATGCTGCCTAAATCATCAGGTCAAGGGAATAGTTTTTGCCTCTAGCGGAGGGACTATTTATGGAGAAGCAGAGTATTTTCCCATAAGTGAGGATTACCCTTTCAGGCCTCAATCGCCTTATGGAATCAGTAAGGTTGCTATTGAGTATTATCTTGATTTTTATCAGAAAAATAATAATCTTGATTACGTATCTTTGAGGTATGGAAATGTCTATGGACCCCGACAGGACCCATATGGTGAGGCCGGGGTTATCGCTATCTTTATAGAAAAGATGCTAAAAGGAGAGATTCCCACCATAAATGGTGATGGAGAATATATCAGAGATTATATTTATGTAGAAGATGTAGCCCAAGCCAATTTACTCGCTCTTCAAAATATGGTAAAATTATCTAAAGTTGTTCGGGAAATAAAAAAAGCTAAAGAAAAAGAAAAAATGGTTGAAGCCAAAATCAAAGCCAAAACTGTGACTAAAACTGAATCTGAACCTGAAATCAAATTTAATAGCTTCAATCTGGGGACCGGAAGAGGGATTTCGGTAAATGAAATTTTTTATCTTTTAAAGGAGATTATAAAATTCTCTCATCTGGCGCATTATGGTCCTCCCAGGGCAGGGGATTTAAGGAAGAATATTCTGGATTGCCACTTAATTAAAGATGTTTTAGGATGGCAGCCACAGTTTGACTTTTCAGCGGGTTTAGAAAAGACAGTTTGCTGGTTTAAAGAGAATATTCACTAATTCGTTTTAATTTCAAAAATATATACTAAAAAGAAGGAATTTAGGATGCTTCTGTCGTATTAAGATAATTGGATTAAGCAGAAAAAAGATTAAAACAAAAAAAACAAAAAAGCAGAAAGATAAGATAAAAATAAGAATAAAAAAGAAATAAAAAGAAATAATGAAGGAAAATATATTTATATGTTAGAAACCGGAATGGTGTTTAAAATTGCAGGTATCATTATGTGCAGTGTGCTGATGGTCATCCTGGGGAGAGCAGATAGAAAGAAAAAGCTTCCCACAGTGGTTAAATTAATATTTCAAGTTTTAATTTCTTTAATTATAATTTATTTTGGGATTAAAATAGAATTTTTACGAGCTCCTTCCTCCTCATCGGGAGGATATCTTTATCTTAGCTATTTATCTATCCCCCTAACCATAATCTGGCTGATAAGCATTACTAATTCTATCGGCCAGGCAGATGAACTGGGAGACATCACTCCCTATATTGTCTTTATCGCTTCTCTAACTTTTTTAGTGGTCTCCCTTATCCAGAGGCAGGGATTAATTTTGGCAGAAGCGCTATCTTTGATTATGGCGGCGATTTCCTTTATTTTTATCAAATATCTTCCTCGAGGGAAATTTTCTTCCTACTATATGTCTTTTGGATTTATATTAGCAGTGATTGCTATTGTAGGTGTATCCAAGAGTACAGCAGCTTTAACTTTATTGATTCCTCTTTTAATTTTAGGCGTACCGATTATAGACAGCTCTTATTCTATTATGGCTAATTATGCCCGCCAGGAAAGCCCAAGCTCAGGTATAGGAAAATTTCCATTATTTTCGGAGAGTGGGAGCAGGAGCAGGTTACGCCAGAAACTACAATCTTATGGATTTTCAGCTCAAGGAGCGAATTTAACTATTATTGGGGTCTCTCTTTACTTAAGTTTATCAGCTTTTATTATTTCTATATACCAGAATTTCTATCTACTGTTAACCCTGACTGCTTTTGGCTGGATGGTTTTTGAATTACTGAAGAACAAGGTTCGGTCAGAGAAATTGATTATCGGAAGAGATATTTTGACCAGCCGCATAAAACTCTTTCAGGTGGGAATTGACCAGGTAGATAATAAAGAAACTATTCAAAAAATAGAAGAATTTATAGTATCTAAAAAACCTCATCAGATTGTTACTCCGGATACTTTAGCTGTATTGCGAGCAAGGAAAGACCCTGAATATCACGCTATATTAAAATATGCAGATTTGGTTACCCCTGATGGAGCAGGTATTTTATGGGCTGCCACAACTCTAAATTATCCTTTACCTGAAAGGGTAACCGGTATAGACATAATACATAACATATGCCGATTGTCTGCCAAGAAGGGGTATTCCCTATATTTATTAGGTTCTTATCCTGGAGTGGCCAGTGAGGCTGCCTCAAATTTAACCCAAAAATATCCGGGAATAAAAATAGCCGGAACTCATCATGGTTATTTTGGGTGTGAAGATTCTCAAAATTGTGAAGATGTTAAAAATGGTAATAGCGATAAGAATAAAGAGGAAGAAGAGATTATTGCCGAGATTAAAGAAAATAGACCGGATATATTGCTGGTGGGTATGGGCGTGCCCAAACAAGAAAAGTGGATTAGTAAAAATTTGAACAGATTAGATGTTTCAGTCTGTATGGGGGTAGGAGGAAGCTTTGATGTCCTTTCCGGCAGGATACCGCGGGCACCATTATGGATGCAAAGACACGGAATGGAATGGATTTATAGATCGATTAAGCAGCCAAATAGGGCTTTCCGAGTTTTAGCCCTTTTTTACTTTATCTGGCTGGTGATTTTAGGGAAAATAGTTCATTCTCTAAAAGAAGTAGATTAATAATCGATAATAGATAATGCTTAATAAGTAAATAGTAATTAATTGAAATAGCACAAAATAGAAGTATAAAATATTAATTAATTTAGTATTTTAGTATTAGTGCATTATCTTAATGGCGATAGATAATCGAATTATAATATAACTAATCTCTCTATTTGCTTATTCTTATAGTCTTAAAATCTTAAATGCTAAAACAATTAAACCGCCTCTCAATATATCTTAGACAAGCATCACCCTTTATTTTATATCAAGATCCGTTTTTCTGATTAATCGATTAAACAAGGAGATATCAGATGAAGATTTTACTTAAAGGTGCAATAATTGTAGTTGCCTTACTAATTCAACTTACTCTTATTAATTCGATTACCATTCTGGGATTAAAGCCTGATTTGATAATGGTAGTAGTAGTAGTTTTTTCATTGCTAAAGGGAGCAAAAGAAGGGACTATCTCCGGATTTGCCTCCGGCCTTTTACAGGATATTTTTTCTACCGGCCTCTTAGGAATAAATGCTTTGGCAAAGACGGTGATAGGTTTTACCTGTGGAATTTTAAAAGAAAAGATATTTTATGAACATATATTATTTCTTATTCCGGTAATAACTTTTATTGCATCATTTATGCAAAATATTTTAATATTATTTCTATTACGTGTTTTTGGAATCGAGTATGGCCTGGCCTGGAGCATAAAACAGATAGCTCTTCCCGAGGCTTTATATAGCAGTCTGCTATCACCCTTTATTTTTTTAGTAATAAATAAACTTTTCCAGACAATTAAAGAATAAAAATTAAAAAGTTAACCAAAGGTGCCTGGCACCTTTGGTTAACTTTTGCCATTAAAATTGAGGAGTAATCATGAGGGAATCTTCTACAGTTCCGGAAGATGTGAAACAACGGCTAAATTGGTTATTGATATTTATTGTCATCTGTTTTTCAGTATTAGTTATCAGTCTATGGTATTTGCAGATGATTAAAGGAGAGGAATTTAAGGAAAGGGCGGTAGAAAATTGTATCCGTTCTCTGGTAGAAGATGCTCCACGGGGCAGGATTTATGACCGCCAGGAAAAGTTGTTGGTTACTAATCGTCCGGCAGTAGTAGTTTCTATAATCCCGGCAGAGGTTGATGATTTAGAAAAACTGAGTGAAAGACTAAGTAAAATTATAGGTATTTCTCCGGAAAAAATTTCGCAGACAGTAAAAAATTATCGGGAAAACCCCTTTAAGCCGGTAAAAATCCTGGATGACTGTAATACAAATAAGATAATAGAGATTGAAGAGAGAAAAGATGAATTAAAAGGAGTAGTTCTAGAGGTTAAACCTCGGAGGGATTATCTTTACCATGATTTTGCAGCTCATAGCTTGGGTTATGTGGGAGAAATAGATAAAGAAGAGTTGCAACAATTTGGCAATCCAAAATTCCAGGGAGGGGATATCATAGGAAAGGCCGGACTGGAAAAATATTATGATGATATTTTAAGAGGGGAAAAAGGAGGGAAGGAAGTCGAAGTTGATGCATTAGGACAGGAAATAGCTACTTTATTATACCAAAAACCGGTTCCGGGCAAAGATTTGGTCTTAACTATCGATAGAGATTTACAGCTCTATGGAGAAAATTTACTCTTTGGCAAAAAAGGTTCTATTGTGGCAAGTAATCCTAACAGCGGGGAAATATTAGCTCTGGTTAACAGACCTTCTTTTAGCCCCAACATATTTGCTAATGGAATTTCCAGTTCTGATTGGCAAAGGCTTTCTTCTGATGCCGATTACCCTTTGACTAACCGAAGTGTTCAGGGTGTTTATTCACCTGGTTCGATATTTAAAGTGGTTACAGCGATAGCCGCTCTGGAAGAAGGAGTTACCGATAGAAAAAGAAAGATTTATTGTTCGGGGAGTTTCGAATTAGCTGGTCAAGTCTTTATTTGCTGGAAGGAGACCGGACACGGGAGTTTGAGTATTGTAGATGGAATTGCTCATTCCTGTAATATCTATTTTTATACTTTAGGAAAAGACCTGGGGATTGAAAGATATAATAAATATATGCAGAAATTTGGATTAGGAGAAAAAACGGGTATTGATCTGCCTGCAGAAGCTATAGGGACAATTCCTTCTGCCCAATGGAAAAGGAGAGAAGTTAAAGAGATCTGGTTCCCTGGTGATACTATAAATCTTTCTATCGGTCAGGGATATCTTTTATTAACCCCCTTACAGATTCATACTATTATTTGTGCTATTGCTGCAGATGGTGAAATTTACAAGTTACATTTAGTCAAAAAGATAATTTCAGCCGATGGTAACACCGTAAAAGAAATTAAGCCAGAAATTTATAGGAAAGTAGACTTTTCTCCAGATACATTTAAAATCATTAAAGAAGGATTAAGGCAGACTATATTAAAGGGAACAGGCTGGCGAGCAAATATTAAAGAGTTAGCGATAGCCGGAAAGACCGGGACAGCTCAAAACCCCCAGGGGGAGACTCATGCCTGGTTTATCGGGTTTGCCCTTTATGAAGATCCGAAAATTTGCATCACCGTTTTTTTAGAAAATGGGGGAGAAGGGGGAGAAGCAGCTGCTCCCATAGCCCGAGCTATGCTCGAAAAATATTTTAGTATCCAAAAATGAAAAAAAAGAGCCTGGTACAAAATTTTCATTTTTTGAAAAAAAAGTGCCAGGATCCCATTTTGGGAGGATAGAAGTTGAAAGAAAAATTAGATAGAGTAACTGAAAATTTAGATTTTACGCTTCTTTTTGCAGTAGTGTTTCTCTGTTTTTATGGACTTTTAGTATTATATAGTTCAACACGTTTGGAGACCACAGAGGGAGGTGACCCCTATTTTTTCATAAAGCGGCAATCCTTATGGGCTTTGTTAGGATTTTTATTTTTAATTATAATTATTTTTATCGATTACCATAACTTGGAAAGATATTCTAAGGTGATTTATTTTGGGGCTATTGTTTTACTGATATTGGTTATAATTTCTGGTAGATCAACTTATGGAGCAAGGCGTTGGCTGGTTATAGGACCTTTTGACTTTCAGCCCTCGGAGTTTGCTAAAATTGCTTTAATAGCGTTTTTAGCGGATTTTTTAGCCAAAAACAAACCAAAATTGGATAATTTTTTCTATTATTTACTGTCTTTCGCTTACACCGGGTTGTTAATTTTATTAGTGTTTATGCAACCAGATTTAGGCACTTCTTTAGTATATTTAGCTATACTTATAATAATGTTGTTTGTGGTAGGGGTTAAAATAAAATATTTAATTTTTACTTTTTTAGCAGCATTATCTTCTGTTCCGGTTTTATGGATTTTTCTAAAAGATTATCAGAAAAACAGATTAATTTTATTTTTAAATCCTAACCTGGATCCTTTGGGGGGTGGCTATAATGTTATCCAGTCGATGATTGCCATCGGTTCAGGAGGTTTTTTAGGGAATGGAATCTTTAGCGGCATACAAAGTCAGTTAAATTTTCTACCTGCTCAACACACTGATTTTATATTTTCTGTAGTAGGAGAAGAGTTAGGCTTTGTCGGAACCATATTATTATTAGGATTATATGCCATTATTTTATGGCGGGGAATAAAAATTGCTTTAGAAGCCAGAGATTTACTTGGAACTTTATTAGCTACGGGTGCGGTGTCTTTCTTATTTTTTCATATAGTAGTGAATATTGGAATGGCTATGGGGATGTTACCAGCTACCGGACTACCCCTGCCTTTTTTAAGTTATGGGGGAAGTTTTATGATATCTAATTTAATGGTGATAGGGATATTGTTAAATGTGGAATTGCATAAGGTAAAGTGGTAACTTGGTTAGCTGGTTACCTAGTTAGCTAGTTAGCTAGTTAGGAAGGAAATTACCAAGATGCGATTAATTTAGTTAACCAGTTAAAATAGTCGTTAGCGAATAGGTGACAAATAGCGTATAGCGTTTAGCGTAGAGCGGATAGAAAAACAGTGATAAGTAATCTGTAATAAGTTACAGGTTGCAAGTTACGAGTTTCAAGTTTAGAAGAAAGAAGTAAGGGTGTATTGCATACTTCCTCATACGAATTACACAATATAAAAATAAAATTTAAGCTTTTAATTTAATAATAAGGCAGAGACACGATGTATCGTGTCTTTTTGATTCAACACGTCACGTCATATTGTTATATTTATAACTATATTAACTGGCAACCGTTAATTATCTAATCGAGGAGAAGAAAAATTTGGACATTAAAAAAATATTATTTGAAGAGTTATTGGATAAGGTAGAAAAACCGGGGAGGTATACCGGTAAAGAATTTAATGAGATAGTAAAAGAAGAGGATGCATTCACAGTTAAAATAGCCTTAGCCTTCCCTGATTTATACGAGATCGGGATGAGTTATCTGGGATTTAAAATACTGTACGAGATTATTAACAAGAGAGACGATGCTCTTTCTGAACGAGTCTTTTCACCTGCGGTGGATATGGAAAAACTACTGAGAGAACGACAGATACCCGTTTTTTCTTTAGAAACCTATAGACCTTTAAATTCTTTTGATATAGTTGGATTTACTATTCAACATGAATTATGTTATTCCAATATCCTAAATCTTCTCGAACTTGGGCATATACCTTTAAGGTCGGAAGAGAGAAAAGAAGATAACCCCCTGATAATTGCCGGTGGACCAGGAGCCTTTAACCCGGAACCCTTATCCCGTTTTATCGATTTATTTGTAATCGGAGAAGGGGAAGAGATTGTCGGTGAAATTATAGAAGTTTATAAAAGATGGAAAGATAAAAAACAGAGCCGAGCAAAACTGTTAGAAGAATTAGCCCGGATAGAAGGGATTTATGTTCCGTCTTTCTATGAAATAAATTATTTTAAAGACGGAAGGGTTAAATCGGTTACTCCAAAAAAAGAAACGTATTATTCAGTAATCAAAAAACAGATTATCTCTGATTTTGATAAAGTAGCATATCCTCTTTTTCCGATTGTTCCCAATATCGATGTAGTTCACGATAGAATTACCCTGGAAATTTTTAGGGGGTGTACCCGGGGATGCCGCTTTTGTCAGGCAGGGATGATTTACCGCCCGGTAAGAGAAAAATCAGTCGATACTTTAATTGGATTGGTAGATGAAATTCTTGACCATACTGGGTACGAGGAGATATCCTTGTCCTCTTTAAGTTCGAGCGATTATAGTGAAATAAAGAGCTTGATTACTAAATTAGTAGATCGATTTAAAGAAAAAGGTGTGGGAGTTTCCCTGCCTTCTTTAAGGATAGATTCTTTTTCTGTCGCTTTAGCCCAGCAGGTTCAAAGAGTAAGGAAGACCGGTCTTACCCTTGCTCCGGAGGTAGGAACTCAAAGGTTAAGGGATGTGATAAATAAAAATGTTCTGGAAGAGGACCTGTATTCTTCGATAAGAGCAGCTTTTGAGAGAGGGTGGAGAAAGATAAAACTTTATTTTATGGTCGGTTTGCCCACCGAGACCGAAGAAGATGTGGAAGGAATAATAAGGCTAGTTAGTAAAGTTGACCGCATGGGAAGAGAAATAACCGGAAGAAAGATAAATATAAATATTAGCGTATCTGCTTTTGTGCCCAAACCTCATACTCCTTTTCAATGGGAAGCCCAGGAAGAGAGGGATATCTTATCTAAAAAAATCAGATATTTAAAGAATAAATTAAATTGGAGGAACATTTCTTTCAGTTACCCGGATATTAATCGAATTTATCTGGAGGCAGTCTTTGCCCGAGGAGATAGAAGGTTAGGTGAAGTATTAGAAAAAGCTCACTATCTGGGATGTAAATTTGATGCCTGGAGAGAACAGTTTAATTTTGAAGCCTGGCAGCAGGCCTTTAATGATTGCAGGCTCAATATGGAATTTTATGCTAACAGAGCGAGAGAGGAAGATGAGATTCTGCCCTGGGATCATATCTCCTGTGGAGTTAAAAAAGAATATCTGTTTGAGGAGAAGAAGAAGTCTTTAAGAGGAGAAACAACTCCCGATTGCCGTTTTGAGAATTGTACAGTGTGCGGAGTGTGTTGAATTAGTCGTTAGCATTAAATACAAGATGCAAGCGTGCTTGATTGACCAATTGGCCAATTGATTAACACACTCAGTTACCCGGTTACCCAGCTTACCAGTTGGGAAAGATGTAAGATGTATTTAGTATTTAGTCGTTAGTATATAGTAAAGAAATAGAAGTCAGAAGCCAGTATCCAGAGGCCAGAATGAAATCGTATCGCGTATATTATAGCGTAGAGCGTTTAGCATATAGAACACAGCAATAAGTAATATGTAATGAGTAATGAGATTATAGTTATAAATTTACAAAAACAGGTTACTTATTACTTATTACTTATTACACATTACACAACTTACTTTTAAATCGAGTAAATATAGTGATTGCAAAATTGATGAATTGCTAAATTAAACAAAAAAGGATTAAATAGTTTGGAACAATTAGTCAGAATAAAATATTGTAAAGAAGGACCTATTACCTATATTTCCCATTTAAATCTGGCCCAGGTTTTTACCCGTGCTTTAAGGAGAGCAAATATTCCGGTAGTTATATCTGATGGCTTTAATCCACGGTTTAGGATATCTTTCGGTCCCCCTTTGCCTCTGGGTATCAGCAGCACCTCTGAATATTTAGATATCCGGCTAAAAGAGGAGGTAAAAGTCGAGGAGTTAACAGAAAGATTAAATCTGGTTTTACCTCAAGGATTGAAGATATTACAGGCCAAAACAATCCCTTCCTCTACCGATTCTTTAGTAAAGATAATCGATAGAGCTTCTTACGTTAGCACCCTAAATATAAAGGAAAAGCTATTAGATTCAGCAGCCAAAAATCAAGAAAATGAATTAAAAGAGTTGGAGAAGGAAATAGAGAAAAATAATAAAAGATTTTTAAATTTGGATGAAATTACCGTAGAAAAGCAGACTAAAAATGGGATTAAAAGGGTTGATATAAGACCTTCGATTTTAGATATAAAGGTGCAGAAGTTTAAAGGCCCGATTTTAAAGCTTAGCTTGGAAATAAGGATAGGGCAGCAGGGGAATTTAAATCCCCGCTATGTGACCAGGGCATGGATTTCTAATTCTGATAATAACTTTGATATCCAACAAATCTGTCGGGATGGATTGTACATAAAATGTAAAGAGGTTCTTTAAGTATCAAGCAAAAAGATAAATAAAAAATATTTTTATTAAATTTTTAAAATACTATTTTAAATATTGAGTTTAAATTTTGTTATCTTTACTAATAAGATTATTTAGAGTAAAATATATAGGGACCAAGCTCGTATCTCGTATCTCGTGAATCGTATCTCGTTAAGAAAGAAGAAGGAGTCAGAAGATAAGATGGTATCGAGTATCGAGTATGTAATTAGCGTAGAGCGGATAGAAAAACAGTGATAAGTAATGAGTAATTAGTGACAAGTTACTGATTGTTTTCATATTGTCATTACGTGGAGCGATGCCACAAAGCAATCTCCAAAACGAGATTGCTACGCTTCAATATGTCGGAGCTCGCAATGACATAAAACATAATAAATTGTAAACTGAAAACTGATTTTTCTTATCTAAAAACTAAAAACTATAAACTATAAACTAATAACTTACAGTAATACTAACGATTAAATTAACTGGCAAACTAATCCTAATTGGTTAATTGGTCAATTGGTGAATCGGTCAATTGAATAATCTTGTATTTAGAATCTAGTATCTCGTGGATAAAATAGAAGTCAGGAGTCAGAATCTAGAAAACAGAAGTGATAAGATTATATAGAATTTGGCATTTTGTATATTTGTATATAAGTTGATTACGCGATACGATATACTAACGACTATTCACTATTCACTAACGACTAATTTAAATGGTTAACTGTAGTTAACCATTTAAATTAAAAACAGGAGTTTATTAATGAATAAAAGAGTAATTATTGATGTGGGTCTAACCGAAGAGAGGGTGGCCGTAATCGAGGCTGGCCGGTTGGTGGAAATCCACATTGAGAGAATTGAAGATGACAAGATTGTAGGAAATATATATAAAGGTAAAGTAACCAATGTTTTGCATGGAATAGAGGCAGCATTTGTAAATATTGGAATTGAGAAAAACGCTTTTTTACATATCGATAAAACTGCAGATAGTAAGGATAAAGATATAGAGGTGGTTACAGAAGCTGATTCTGATTCTGCTTCCAAAACTGTTTTGGATAAAATTAAAGTTGGCCAGGAAATAATAGTACAAGTAGTAAAAGAAGCCATACCACCTAAAGGAGCGCGAGTAACCACTAATATTAGCCTCCCGGGAAGGTATTTAGTTTTAATGCCTAATAGCACAAATCTTGGCATTTCTCATCGGATCGAAGAAGAAAAAGAAAGAGAAAGGTTAAAAAAAATCGTTCAACAGATAAAACCCAAAAATGCAGGATTGATTATTCGAACTGCTGGCTGGGGTAAAGAGTTGGATGATTTTTTGCCCGATCTGGATTTTTTGACCAGATTATGGAATAAGATTAAAAACAGAGGAAAGAAAGCCAAGGCTCCCATGTTATTACATGAGGACCTGACTCTCACTTATCGGATTATACGAGATCTGCTTACCGAAGAAGCAGAAGAAATCTTAATAAATTCTAAAAATGAACATAAAAATATGCTGAAGTTTTTAAAGACTTTATCTTTATCAGAATTAGAGCCCAGGGTATCTCTTTATAAAGGAGAAAAGCCCATATTTGAGGAATATAATATTGAAAAAGAGATCAACAAAGGCTTACAAAAAAAGATATGGCTTAAGTGCGGAGGATATTTGGTTTTTGACCAGGCGGAAGCCCTAACGGTAATCGATGTAAACACAGGTAAATTTGTTGGTAAAAAAGATATGAGTAAAACCATTTTGAAGACCAATTTACAGGCGGCTGAGGAGATAGGACTTCAGTTAAGGTTGCGGGATATTGGAGGGATTATCATAATCGATTTTATCGACATGGATAACCAGGGAGATATAGAAAAGGCAGTAAAGAAATTAGAGGAAAGCTTAAAAAAAGATAAAACCAAATCCAATATTATCCAGAATACTGAATTAGGTCTGGTTGAACTTACCCGAAAGAGATCCAGGAGAGATTTGGAAAACATGCTAAGAACCTCTTGCCCTTATTGTTCCGGAACGGGCAGGGTTTTGTCTGCTGAAACCGTAAGCAATATGGTTCTACATAAGTTAGAAGAGTTATGTAATACTTCAAGAGCAGAAGCTGTCTTATTGGGAGTGCATCCTAAAGTAGAAGAAAATTTATCCGGGGCAAAGATGCTGTTGATCAAACAATTAGAGAAAAAAGGAAGAAAAACTATCTATATCAAGTCTTCAAAAAATATTCACATAGAGAGGATAGATGTAGTAGCTGTCGGCAGACTAAAAGAAATAAAGAAAATTAAGCAGATGTTTAAATAGTCGTTAGTGAATAGTGAATAGTCGTTAGTATATCGTATCGCGTATCGCGTATCGCGTATCGTGTATTGCGTAAAGGAAAATAGTGATGAGTAATTTGTAACGAATTACAGGTTGCAAGTTACGGGTTTATATAGAGAAAGTAAGGGCTCGATGAATTAAACCCTTACCTCTACAGGCGAGACGCCTGTCCTACGGTTTTATATAGATTATTGAGAGTGTATAGCAATACGCCCCTACTTCTAAATTTTAATTCCTGTTCTTTCTTCCTTTTCTTCACTATATACTATATGATCGATATTATCTTATCTCCTGACTACTGGTTCTTATCTTTTATTTTCTTCACGCGATACGCAATACGCGATACGCAATACGAAAATATTTGACAACCATATAAATATATGCTAAATTTTATAAGCATTGGTTTCATATCCGCACAGGTTGGGTCTAAAAGTAGTCGGTTTACCTGATTGCTACCTAATCATGGCGAGTTTATAAGGCAAGGAGGATTGCTAAAAATGCAAGCTGTTATCGCAACTGGAGGGAAACAGTATCTAGTAAAAGAAGGAGATATTATCAGGGTTGAAAAGTTAGACCAGGAAAAGGGAAAGAAAGTAGAATTTGACCAGATACTAATGGTTGACAAAGATGGAGAACATATTATTGGCCGACCTCTGGTAGAAAAAGCTAAGGTTGTTGGGAAAGTTCTAAACCAAGATAAAGCTAAAAAGATTATAGTTTTTAAATATAAATCCAAAAAAAGATATCGCAAAAAGACCGGACACAGACAGCCTTACACTGAAATTTTAATTGAAAAGATAAAAATTTAAAGGTATAATATAAAGTATCAGGATAATTAAATATTTATA
>JABUBK010000049.1_pt1 | contig 20651 bp, 23 predicted proteins | sample 7332671 | NCBI WGS metagenome assembly JABUBK01 (sample SAMN07256342, study PRJNA390944) | subsurface metagenome | isolation source: Methane hydrate marine sediment | place: Pacific Ocean: Eastern North Pacific, ODP site 1244 | collected 2002
AAGCCAAAGGTAAAAGAGCTTATGGAAAGGAAGGTTAAGTTCGATTATCACTCAGACCTGATTTCCTTCGGACTAAAACTTCTCAAGGGATTCATTCTGGGTTAAGGAAAGGCGAGGGAGCAAATTATTTGATATGAATACCAGTTTTTTGAAAACTCTGCCTCGCTAAGAGCTCTCTCATCAGAAGCTTTTTGAGATTCTCGAGGAACTCCCAGGTATAGATATTGACATTTGATGTTGAATCCATATACTGATATTGATCATCATACTGATAAGGAGGTTCTTATTATGGCTACTCTAACTAAAAAGACTCAGATCCTTTTTTCTGAGGAGCAACTGGAACTGTTGAAAAAGATAGCTGAGGAAAAGGGTACCTCCATGGGGGCTCTAATTCGGGAAGCGGTGGAGAAGGTATATCTGAAAGAAATTAAATACCAGCGTCTGGAAATAGCAAAACGCCTTATAAATATGCAGCTTCCGGTGGATGAGTGGGAAAAAATGGAGAAAGAAATAACCGATGGAGCCAGGGAGGAGCGATGATATTTATTGACGCTAATATTGTGATGTACGCAGTAGGTAGGCCTCATAGGTACAAGGAGGCATGTGCCAGGATCATAGTGGATATTTCAGAGGGCAAAATTCCTGCAGTTACTGATTGCGAAATTCTGCAAGAAATTCTTTATCGGTACTGGTATATCCGTGAACTGGAAAAAGGCCTTCAGGTGTTTGAAGATTTTCAAAACTTGGTACCTAAAATCTTTCCCATCGGGAGGGAGGATTTAATTGAGAGTGCTCAGATTTTAAGAGAAAATTTCCCCGTTTCTCCAAGAGATGCCTTGCATGTGGCGGTAATGAGAAATAATGGTGTGAACAGCATCTTGAGTACTGATACACATTTTGACCTTATCCCTAGAATTAAGCGTAAAGACCCCCTGACCATAGATGATGAATCCGTATGATTACTCCGTTGGTGGCCGAAGGAGCAAGCTAATGAGATGTTTTGATAAAATTATAAAATCTATAAAAATATTCCATGAAGAGGATAAAAAATTTGGGACAATTAACCTTTTGAGCCATCAGGTATGAGCTGGAAAAGGAGGTGTAAGCGATGACCAGATTAAACACGAAGATTAAGTTCACCTATAAGGACTACAAGAGCCTACCAGAGTCCGAAACCAAGCGCTACGAACTTATAGAAGGAGAGTTAATTATGGTTCCATCGCCAAATGAATATCACCAGCGTATCTCAGGAAAACTTGAGTTTATTCTGCGAGTATTTGTGGCGGGTAAGAACCTGGGAAGAGTTTATGATGCGCCTTTCGATGTTGTCTTTTCCAAGGAGGATGTTGTTCAGCCAGATATTCTCTTTATCTCTAAAGCTCGTTCTAAGATTATCACGAAGGAGGAAATTCTGGGAGCACCTGATTTAGTGATAGAAATTCTTTCCCCAGCTACAGCTGAGAGAGATCGCACTTATAAGAAGACGCTTTATGCCCGACACGGCGTCCGGGAGTACTGGATTATAGATCCAGAAGAGAAAACCGTCGAAGTAATGACTCTGGGCAAGGCAGGATTTGAGTCCTCCGGGGTCTACGGGAAGATGGACACCTTGAAGTCCACCATCTTTCTTGGCTTAACCATCAAACTTTCCGATGTTTTCTGATTTGAGACCTCGGAGTCGGTTTTCTGTCGCGAGATGGGAACGAAAATAGTTAATGGATAATTTTCTTTCTCTCCATGTTATCTGTTTTCCGAAAGAGGAATATTTAGGAATCATTACTGCCTATGTTCCAACCCCAGATAAATGGGAGAACGATTTTAAAACCAGAAGGGAGGATTATTATGAGAATCTTAAACAAGGAAGCTATTTTAAAGCAACTTAACGAATTACCGCCGGAGTTAACGCAAGAGGTACTCGATTTCATTGAGTTTTTAAGGATAAAAAGAGTAAAAAAAGGAATGACCGAACAAAATCTTCTTTTAATTCAACAAGAAAATTTAAGAAAGATTTGGGATAGCGAAGACGAGAATTTATATGAAATATAGAAAGGGAGATGTTGTCGTCGTCAAGTTTCCTTTCCTTCTCAAAGAAGTTCGTGAGGTACAAAAAGGAAGACCTGCATTAGTGGTGAATAATTCAGAGATCAAGAAAAGATATGATGATGTAATTTTAGCTGCAATTACATCCCGAATTCCTTCGGAGATTATGGAGATGGAGATTATTTTAGAACCCGAGAATTCAACAGGGTTAATAAAAAAGTCGTTGTTAAGATTGGATTTTATTATGACAATTCCAGAGGAGTTGATTAGCAGAAGAATAGGTTTTATTTCAGAGCAAGCAATGAAAATAGTAGATGCTAAGTTAAAGAGATTATTTGGAATTAAGGTGTAAACTAGCTAATTGGGATTAAATACGATGAAAATCATCAGTGTCGTCGGTGTTCGGCCAAATTTCATAAAAATAGCCCCCATCATCAGAGCAATAGATAAACATAATAAATCCGTCAACGTCTCACGTCTTACTTCTCACATCTCGCGTTTTAGGTCTCACGTCCTTGTCCATACTGGCCAGCGCTATGATTACGAGATGTCAAAGGTATTCTTTGAGGACTTGGAATTGCCGGAGCCAGATATCTATCTTGGGGTGGGCTCAGGAACTCATGCAGAACAAACAGGCAAAGTGATGATAGAATTTGAGAGGATTCTTCTTAAAGAAAAGCCGGATTTAGTTATTGTTGTAGGCGATGTTAACTCTACCTTAGCGGCTGCTTTAGCTTCCGTAAAACTTCATATTCCTGTTGCTCATGTGGAAGCAGGCCTTCGCTCTTTTGATCGTGAGATGCCAGAGGAGATAAATAGGGTTTTAACCGACCATTGTTCCCAGTTATTATTTTGCCCTACTGAAACTGCTGTAAAAAATCTCAAGAAAGAAGGAATTACTCAAGGGGTCTATTTAACCGGAGATGTAATGGTGGATACTTTACTATCTTGTAAGCAGTTTGCTGAGAGGTCAAAGATATTAGTGAGGCTTGGCTTGAAAAGTAAGCAATATTTAGTGGCAACGATACATAGATCAAGCAATACAGACAGGAGGAGGAATCTCGAAAATATAATGAATGCACTCTCCGAAAGTGGTGAAAGTATTGTCTTTCCAATTCATCCCCGAACAAGAAAAGTTCTATCGGAACATAGAATCAATATGCCGAGCGAAAATGTAAAGCTTATTGATCCACTTGGCTATTTGGAATTTCTGAAATTGATGAGTCATGCTAAGAAGATAATAACTGATTCCGGGGGGATTCAAAAGGAGACCTACATATTGAGAGTACCTTGTGTTACTATTCGGAAGAGGACAGAATGGGTTGAGACCGTAGAAGATGGATGGAATATCTTAGTGGACGCCAACAAAGAGAAAATCATTGAGGCGATACGAAACTTTGAACCTTCGGGTGAACAAGGCAATATCTTTGGAAATGGTACTGCGGCTACAACCATATGTGAAACTACCATACAGTGGATTTCAGAAAGGGGCGATAATGATTTGCATAATATTACCTGCTTATGATGAGGAGCAGTCTGTTGATACTCTTCTTCGCCGTATAGAACAGATTATGAGAGAAAATCAATATGAGTATAAAATAGTATTTGTTAATGATGGTAGCAAGGATAGCACTGCTGGTATGCTAGAGCCTTATTTAAAAAGGATGCCAATAGAAGTAATTACTCACAAGATTAATAGAGGTTTATGGGAGACAATAAGAGATGGATTTGAGAAGGCGGCGGAGATTTGCAAGCCATCTGATATTATTATAAGGATGGACTGTGACAATACCCACGACCCTAAATATATTCCTTCGATGATTAGCAAAATAAATGAAGGTTTTGGCGTGGTAATAGCCTCCAGGTTCCGAAAGAGCAGCAAGACTTATGAGGTGAGTGCTTATAGAAGGCTGATAAGCCGTTTAGCCAACCTTATTATGAAAATCTTTTTTCCCATAAGAGGAATTCGGGAATATTCCTGTGGTTACAGAGCATACAAAGCTGAACTAGTTCAGAATGCACTAAGAATTTTCGAGAATTCCTTTATTGATCTAAAGGGCTTAGGATTCACTTGTACTGTTGAGAAGCTTATCAAATTCAGAATGATGAAGGCAAGAATAACTGAGATTCCATTTAAGTTAAAATATAATCTAAAGAAAAGTTCCTCAAAGATGGTATCCAGTATTACAACGATTGGTTATCTTATCTTGATTATGAAATATATTTATCCGTGGGGAAAAACTGGCAAGGAATGGAAGAGAAAAATCAACCAGCTCAATAAAAAGGAGTAAATGCCAAGGGAGTATAAGAAGTGTCCGGGATAGTTGGTATGAAAACTGGTTCTGGTGAAGTAAATAAAAAAGTCCTACAAGAAATGGCGAATGAAATTTCTCATCGAGGTCCTGATGATGAAGGATTCTTCATTAATAAGCGCAAAGATATTGGTCTAGGATCTAAGAGATTAAGCATTATTGATGTAGAACAGGGCCATCAACCGATGTCTAACGAGGACGATACTGTTTGGATCGTTTTTGACGGTGAGATTTACAATTACTTAGAGTTAAAGAGAGATTTAATAGAATCAGGCCACAAAATGAAAACGAATTCTGATACAGAGGTCATAATCCATCTATATGAGGAGCACGGTGAAGATTGTCTAACCAAACTCAATGGTATGTTTGCATTTGCAATATGGGACGAAAATAACCGTAGGCTTTTTGTTGCTAGAGATAGATTAGGGATTAAACCCTTTTATTATTATGCTGATTGGACACGATTTGTCTTTGCCTCAGAAATAAAAGCGCTACTGAAAACCGATATAGTGGTGGCAGAACCAAATTACGAAGCGGTCAATGAATATATAACTTTTCAGTTCACGCTGGGAGAAAAAACATTTTTCAGTAACGTAAATAAATTACTCCCGGGTCATTATTTGACTCTTAGCCTCGGAGATTCTCAAGACCATAGTCTCAAGATTCACAAGTACTGGGATTTGGATTATAATATTGATACTCACCATACGGAAGATTATTTCGCCGATAGATTATTAATGCTAATTGAGGATTCAGTCAAGCTCTGTTTAAGAAGTGACGTGCCTCTTGGAGCTCATTTGAGTGGAGGAATAGATACGAGCATTATTGTTTCTATAGCTTCTTCACTATCCAATTCAGCCTTGAGAACCTTTAGTGGTGGATTCAAGGGAGGCGGGGAGTACGATGAGACAGAATACGCTAAGATAGTTTCAGAACGTGCTAATACTAGTTACTTCGAAATATTTCCTACTCCCGATGATTTTATTAAAGCCATGCCCGAACTTATGTATTATTTGGATGAGCCAATGGCTGGTCCAGGCCTTTTCCCCCAATATTTTGTCTCAAAACTGGCAAGTGAGAATGTAAAAGTAGTACTAGGTGGGACAGGAGGAGATGAGGTATTTGGGGGATATATGAGGTATTTAGTGGCTTACTTAGAGCAATGCATCAAGGGGACAATCTTTGAAACTCAAGAGGAGGGAAAATACGTTACAACTTTTGAATCCATAAGACCCAACCTTCCTCAATTAAAGAAATATAAACCAATGTTACAGCAATTTTGGAGAAAAGGGTTATTTGAATCGATGGATAAGAGATATTATAGGTTGATCAATCGAGCAGATAACATTGACAATCTTTATAGCAAAGATTTTTTAGCCATGAGAGATAGTTCTCTGATTTACGAGGTCTTTAAAGAAATATTTAATCGACCAGAGACTGCATCTTACTTAAACAAAATGACTTATTTCGATATCAAAACACTTCTGCCAGCTCTGCTTCACGTTGAGGATAGGGCCAGTATGGCTGTATCTTTGGAATCCAGAGCTCCTTTGCTTGATCATAGAATTGTGGAACTCAGTACATCTATACCACCTACAATAAAGTTCAAGAATGGTGAGGCAAAGTACGTCCTTAAAAAGGCTGTGCAGAATATCATCCCTGGGGAAATTTTAGCAAGGAAGGACAAAATGGGGTTTCCGGTCCCCCTTTTTGAATGGTGTAAGGGGCCACTTAGAGATTTTATACACGAGATTCTTCTAAGTAGAAGGGCTAAGAACAGAGGCATTTACAATATGGATGGAGTAAAAGAACTAATCGGCATTGAGAGTAAATTTGGCCGTCAGATTTGGGGGCTGCTTTGTTTAGAACTTTGGTTCAGAGAATTTATTGATTAAATAAATATAGAAAGATGTTAGATTTATAGGACATATGAAAAAGGACTATTATTTGGAGATATCAAAAGATTTACTAAAGATGTTTACCTGCTATACTGATAGTGTCAATAACAATTGGCTAAGTTATATTCTTGCTCAATTTTGTTACGTGCAAAAGGCGAAGTTCAAGTTTGAAGTACGAACTATTAGAAAAGCTTCGACAGCCAGCCAATTTAGCCTCTGGTATGTAACGAAACTTGAAAGATATATCAACAAAAAGCGATTGACTATTCCACGACATGAATCTTATCAGACAGATGACTACAGTTGGCACGATTTAAGCCGAATAATTCCGGAAGAGAAACGCTTTGCCCGGCAAAATATACCGATCTTCCGAAAAACAGAACACTCTGGCGGAACAATCCCTTTTGATATATTTTACAACGCTTTTGTGCATTTGAGTTGCTTGGAAGAGTGGGAACAAGAGCGAGATGGCAAACTGATACATTCTTATGTCTTTCGTCACCGACGGAAAAACAAGGCTGTTTATTCTATCCCTATTGTTAATTACCTTTTCCTCTTGCTGGAACACCTGATCACGCAGTATTTCGGTGATGGCTTATTTGAACCGAAAAATACATTTCGTTTACAGTTGACTCACGATGTGGACTACATTGACAAAACACTTCCCCTGCGCATTAAACAAAGTGCATTTTGCCTTTTTATCGCTGCACGGAAAACCCGCCGGTATAACCTGAAAGAAACGGGCGAATTTTTAGGCAAAGCGTTTAAATTCGGGTTAAGTTCCGCAGATTACTGGCAGTTTGAACAGTGGCAGGAATTGGAACGAGAGGCGAAGGTTAGATCAATCTTTTATATCTTTGCTCGTAGTAGTGACAGTGAAAGGCAAGCACAAGGCTTCGCTCCTACTCTACTGCCTAAAGAATTGTGGCGACATTGCAGGCATTGGCTTCTCGACCCCGCTTATAGCGTGACAGTCGACCGCTATCTACAAAAGAAATTGAGAGAACTGGCGAATAATAGTTGGGAAATTGGTTTGCATGGAAGTTTCGATAGCCATGCGGATGGGGAGTTGTTGAAGCGGGAAAAGGAAATCTTAGAAAACGCCATCGGACAACCTGTGATTAAAATTCGTCAGCACTGGCTGCGGTTTTCTCAAAAGACTTTGAGAATTCAGGAAGAAGCTGGCTTTGAAGAAGACAGTACTATCGGCTTCAACGACTTATCTGGTTTCCGAGCAGGGATCGCGTCAGCTTATCATCCTTACGATTTTGAAAGGCAACGAGCCTTTAAGGTGCGTGAAGTACCCTTATTTTTGATCGATTCTACGCTGTTTGACTACGGAACTGAAAATAAGCAGAAATCTGATGATGTTCTGACTGTGCTGAAAATTGCAGAGGCATTTGGTGGAACGGTAGCGTTAGACTGGCACCAGCGGGTGCTATCGCCAGATTATAGTTGGGGGAGTATCTATTCTCAATTGATGGAGCAATTCTGTGGAAAATAATTCAATTTACAGAGACAAACTTCTTATGCAACTACCCCGGTTGTTGTCATTATACGACCTAAATCCTTATAGCCAAACCCGAGGTTTTGGAGACAGGTTACATTGGGGTTGGAAGCTGATTGATTTTAATAATGGTACATTTCAAGGCGGCATTCATACTCTTTCCATCATGGTTAAGTTGGGATTGTTTACTGATGAACAGAAAGAAAAAGTTAAGGAATGGATTCACTGGATTATTGAAGGAATTGGAAAGATACGCTATGGAAACGGAAGCCTGATTGAATCATTTCCCTATGAATATTCTTTTTGTGTAACAGCGCTGGTGGCTTTTGATTTGCTCTCTACTATTGAACATCTTGAGAAAGAATGGAACAAAAGCGAGCATCACTGGGCATTGTCTGTGGCTGAGCCGTTGATTGGTTTTATTTCTCATTATGATGAGACTCACGGATTTATCTCTAATCATCTGGCGACTGCCGCGGCAGCGGTGAACAAGTGGAATTTGCTATCAGGAGACAAAAACTTGCGAGGAGAAGAAATACTTTCCCGTATCATAGAGGAGCAATCGGCAGAAGGTTGGTATTTAGAATATGAAGGGCCTGATCCGGGCTATCAAACTTTATGCACTTACTATTTAGCAGATTATTATCTTCATAATCCAGATTCAGCTTTGCTGGGATCGTTAAGAGAATCCATCAAATTTCTAAGTTACTTCGTTCATCCAGATGGCACCATTGGTGGGGAGTATGGAAGCCGAAACACAGAAGTTTATTATCCTGCTGGTTTTGAGATATTGAAGAGAAAAATTCCTTTAGCTGGGCCTGTTGCCCGAATAATGCGGAGATCTATTGAAGAAAACCGAACCGTTTCCCTTGAAGTGATTGATCCAGGAAATTTTATTCCCATGCTCAATAGCTATGCAGTGGCAGCTTTATTTGCTGGCAAAAGAACAAAGCGGGAAGAAACTCTTCTTCCATATGAACGAGAGCAGATTGACAAATTCTTCCCACAGGCACAGATTCGCATTCACGGCAATACAAAGTACTATACCATTGTCGGGGCGTCTAAAGGCGGTGTAGTGAAGGTTTATGACAAACAACAACATTGCATTGTTTGGGACGGAGGCGGTTATATCGGTATAGTGAAAAAGTTTGGAGAGGTTTCGACTCAATTTTGGTCCACAACCCGTGAGGTTCTAAACAGTCAAGAATCAATTAAAGTTGGAGCACCGTTTTTTAAAGTACTTCGTGAATATCCAACACCGCTTAGGTTCACTCTATTACGCATTTTGAATATCACTGTTATGCGTAACTTGACTTTTGGTAACCGGATAAAACTTTTATTAGTTAAAATGTTGATAACTCGGAAGAAACCAATCTCTGCATCCCTCACGCGGACGGTTTTATTCCAGGATGATGTTGTAGAAATCATTGATGAATTAGTAAGTAATTCGGTGAAGTTCCAATGGTTGGAATACGGGCGAAAATTTACCACTATCCACATGGCTTCATCAGGGTATTTTCAATCTCAGCGATTTGTAAAAATAAAAGAGCCTTCACCTATTGATATGGAAAAACTGAATTGCACTGGAACATTAAAAAATATTAATCAAGTGAGAATTAAAAAAACATGATATGTCGTCTTCGACCTTATTTTGGCTATAAAGAACTATTGGCGGCAATTCGTCCGAAGCCCGATGCTGTAGAAATGTTTGAGCGGGAATTTGCAAGACTCTTTGAGACGAGGTACGCTCTTACTTTCTCTTATGGCCGAAGTGGACTCTATGCTTTGTTTAAAGTATTAGAACTACAGAACGCGGAAGTCATTGTTCCAGCCTATACCTGCGTCGTAGTCCCTCATGCTGTTGTCTTTTCAGGTAATATTCCAGTATTTGTGGATTGTGTTCCCGATGGTTTTAACATGGACTTGAATGCTTTGGAAAAGGCAGTAACACCAAAAACAAGAGCTATTATTCCCACTCACCTTTTTGGTTATCCGATGGATGTGGAACGGGTTAATAAAATTGCCCAAGCTCAAAAACAAAAGGTTTATGTAATTCAAGATTGCGCTCATTCTTTCGGAGCAAAGTGGAAGGGACAACTGGTCAACAAGGCTGGAGATGCGGCGATCTTTGGCTCCAACATCAGCAAAGTTTTATCCACGATTTTTGGCGGAATAGTAACGACGGACGACGAACAAATCTATAAGAAACTTAAGAGTTATCGAACACACCATTTTAGGCGGCCAAGCTGGACGAAAAGCATTAAAAGGTTGCTCTATCTTTTGTCAACATATATCACGTTTCAACCTGTTGTCTATGGATTTGTTAATAATTTGGAGAAGATGGGATTGTTAAATCGATTTGTGAAATACTACGATGAAGCAAAGATTGATTTCCCAGATGACTTTCAAGACCTAATGCTTCCCATCGAAGCTCGGGTTGGCTTGGAACAACTCAAGAAATATCCAGAGATTATTGGGCAGCGAAAAGCTATCAGTGAATATTACTCTCAGTACTTGCAAGGAATTACGGATTTAGAATTGCCACCGTTGGTGGAAGGTGCAACTTACTCTCATTTTGTGTGCTTGGTGGATAAGCGGCAAAAATGGCTGGAACGAGCGCGGGAACGAGGAGTGCAATTGGGGCAGTTAATTGAATATTCAATTCCCTATATGAAGGCGTATACACCATATAAAAATGGAGAGTATCCAGTTTCGAAATACTATTCAGAACATACAATTAATTTGCCAAATTGGCCGGGATTAAGAAAAAAAGACTTGGAGTATCTTTCGGATTGTGTAAGATGAATATTTTAATATTTTGTAGCAATGACATATTTGCTGGTATTGTTGGACACAAACTGATTTCTGAAAAGGGAAATCTGATCAAATGTATATTTCTTGAGAAAGGAAGAATGAATGGAAAAAGCAGTATCGAAATCTTTAAGAAAATGATACGGAAATCAGGCGTTCGTTATCCGTTATATCAAGCTGCTGAACTATTATCTTATGAAATAATTTCCAAAATTAGGAGAGGTATAAAATGCAAAAATAGTAACTATATGCCGCTTGAACTCCCCAGTTATTTAGCTAATCGATATGGAATAAATACAGATTACATTGATTTTGATATTTCTGATGAAGCGTTTTTGGACAAAATCAAATCGTATGCTCCTGATTTAATAATATGTTTAAGATTCAGTAGAATTTTAGAGAAGCCGCTGTTATCCATACCTAAGTATGATGTTCTCAATTTTCATGGTTCGCTTCTTCCTAAATATGGTGGTTTAGGCTCAATTTTTCAAGCAGTATATCATAAAGAAGAAATAACGGGTGGATCCATGCATTTTATGAGTGAGACGATAGATGAAGGTCATATATTAGGTCAGTCACATGTTCCAATTCGCCCTTCAGATTCTGTCAGCAGGGTACACTTTAAGGTCTATCTGACTTCGGCAGCACTGTTACTGAAGGCTGTTGATATGATTATGAATCAAAGAATCTGTAACATCTCAAAGAATACTATGGAATCTAGTTATTATAGTTGGCCTAAGAAAGAAGATATTATTAAGTTTAAACAAAGTGGTGGACGGTTTATATCGCTGTCAGATTTGTTGTATTTCTATCGTATTGAAAATCACGTTGGGAAAATTTGAATGGACAAAGATAAAGAAGCCTTTCTCGAAACCAGCAAATACATCTACAGTAATCCCATTACTCGGTGGATTACGTTGAAAGGGCATCAAGCCTGTGCCAGATTGCGACAATATGATATACCTGGGGTGACGGTAGTTGATCTTGGCTGTGGCGAAGGTGACCATTTCCCTTTCGTAAAGAAAGCAGATATTTTAGGGATAGATATTCTTCCCGAAATGCTTGAACGTGCAAAGAGAAAATATCTAGGAAGAGCCAAATTAATGCAGGCTGATATCTTTTCTATCTCTAAACTTTTGCCTCCGGGTAATAGTCAAATCTGTTGTTTCTGTGGGAACTTTGGAACATTTAGCTTCATTGGAAAAAGCATAGATACTGAAAAAAAGGGTAGGGATGGAGATAAAAACTTCAAATTTAAAGGTTTTACTTGCTCAACCATTATGGCCTCATGAGAAACAATGGGGGAGGTTTAAAAAAGGATCTGGAACTAATTCTTTTTCATACGGTCTTGCTTCAATAGCCGCTATTGCTGAAAAAAACGGCTTTTCCATTAATATTTGCGATACTCAAGTGGAAGGGATGAGTAAGGATGAGTTCGTAGAGTATTTGAGTAAAGGTCAATTTGATATTATTGGAATGCCCTGTTATACAGCTTCTGCTTCATATGTATTTTATACCGCAAGAATCTGCAAGGAAATCCTGCCGCAATGCAAAATTATTTTGGGTAGTATTCATCCTACCATATTACCAAGAGAAACGCTAAATGAGTGTTCAGATACAGATGTCGTGGTTATCGGCGAAGGAGAATATACTTTTTGTGAATTATTAAATTACTACAGAGACGGGAAACCAAATCTGGAACAAATTCAAGGAATAGGATTCAGGAGAAACGAGGAAATAATCATAAATCCCAGAAGACCCTTTATCAGAGATCTCGATAACTTACCGATGCCAGCGTATCATCTATTCCCCATGCAGAGATATATTCCGCAACCGACTATTGTTAAAAAATACCCCACGTTTGCTATTCTTGCTTCACGTGGATGCCCTTATTCATGTTCCTTTTGTAATGCTAGGGATGTGCATGGCAAAAAAGTAAGACATAAAAGTGTCGGGAAGATTATTAAAGAAATTAAATTTCTTAGGGAAAACTATAATGCGCGGGGGATCACTTTTCAAGACAAGTACATTTACCGTAAATAAAAAGTGGGTGAATAATTTTTGTGATACTTTAGTAAAAGAGAACTTGGATAGTATAATATGGATGTGTTATAGTCGAGTTGATACTGTGAATAAAGGCCTTTTAAAAAAGATGAAACAAGCTGGATGCTGGGGAATAGCCTTTGGCGTGGAATCAGGTAACCAAAAATCGTTAGATTTGATATTGAAGGGAACTACGGTGGAACAAAGCCTCAGAACAGTTACTAAAGCAATCCGCTTAGGATTCTTCGTATCGGCAACCTTCATTATAGGATTACCAGGCGAGGATGAAAGAGATGTAGAAACCACGCTTAAGTTTGCAAAGAGATTAGGAGCTCATATTTCATTATTTTTCTTACCAGTTCCCTTCCCCAAAACTGTACTCTACCAAACTTGTGCTTTGGATGGAGGATTGAAGTCAAACGTAAATTGGGATGATTATTCCACCACTGATTTTTCAAATCCAGTTTATGTTAATCCTCTTTTAGGCAAAAGCAAAATGGTTAAATACTATCGAAAAAGCTATAAGAGTTATTATATGCAGCCAAAGGTGATATATAGGAATTTGAAAAGCATTAAATGCTTGGATGATATCAAAAAATATTGGATGGCAGTAAGAGGGGTGTTGGGGATATAGGTGTAGGAAAATTGACATATTCTCTATCTCTAAACTTTTTCTCCTGGGTTCAGTCAAATCTGTTGTTTCTGTGGCAAACTTGGAGCATTTAGCTCCATTGGAAAAAGTTTTGGATGAGATTAAAAAAATCCTGGCTGATGATGGAGAATTCATTTGGGGCATTCCAACGGAAGGCTTGCTTTATCGAATTGGTCGAGAATTAACAACGAAACGCCATGTGCAAAAAGTAACAGGTGTGGATTATGAAGTCCTTTTAGCTCAGGAGCATGTCAACCGATGCAAAGATATTGTACGAGTGCTGAAACGTTTTTTCCATATTGATGTAGTGCGTGGGATACCGTTTGGTATTCCCTCGGTGAATTTGAATTTCATGCTTGTTAGGCGTTGTGTGAAGAAGGCCGAAAAGAATACAAAAAAGGGAGCTTTGTAACTTTGCGGTAGAAAGAGGAGGCAAATGCACAACACTGACCGGAAAAAGGCAGTTCAAGACTTTTGGGACGCTAATCCGTGCGCCGGTGGGGGAGGTTACTCTGCTCGTCTGGAATGGTTAAAGAAAACCGAAGCCTATGCTTTCGACATCTTGAACGCTAATATTGTGGAAGGTAAAGAGATTCTTGAAGTAGGATGTGGGCAGGGATTTATGGCAAACCATGTAGCTCAGTGGGCGAAGTATGTAATCGCAACGGACATCAGCAAAGAATCGTTGAGGTTGGCACAAGAAGGTAGTCAGGCATTGGGCATCCATAATGTGTCTTATCAGTGGGGCGATGCAGAAGATCTCTCGTTCTCGGATGAACAATTTGATATAGTTTACTGTTTTGGCGTTCTCCATCACACGCCGGATACGCAAAAGGGCATTAATGAACTCTGTAGAATTCTCAAACCGGGTGGAACAGCCGTGGTGATGCTCTACAAAAAATATAACCCCAAGTGGTTAGTTGTGGCGTTTTTTAGAACTATCTCCAAGATAATTGACCATATCGCAGGGCAAGAGTTCATCATTGCCAACCGACTTCGAGAAAGCTACAAGAAAAATCCAAAAGCTACCCATGGCACAGCTTTGCTTGAGCTTTTTGGTTGCCCTGTATTGAAGATGTATTCCAAGAGGCAGCTTTGCCAAATGTTCAGACAGTTTCAAAACCTACAAATTAATTGCTATCAGCCAGGCTTTGAGCGTTTGCTAGATTTCCTGCCGGAGCGGTTGAAAAATGTTGGTATACGGCGGGTCCTATCATACATCGATAGTGTTACTGTGAAATATTTCGGTTTTTATGCTGTAGTGAAGGGAGAAAAACAGTAAGTGATAAAAGGAATTAGTACTTTGCCAAAGATATGTGAGATTTCAGCTGAAATCGTTAATCAATCACTGATCTCAAATCTCAATTAGAATTTTGAACGCTTGCATTACCATATCTTAGTGCAATGACAGAGCATAGGAGATTATAGAGTTCGGAAGATAGGAAGATGAACAGCAAATTTAACTCACTTTTTAAAGACACATCAGTCTATGGATTAGGTAATATTTTGGGTAAGACAATTGGTTTCGTAACTGTCCCTATTCTAACAAGGATATTTAACCCTGCAGGATATGGCGTCATTAATCGTCTGGGTACCTTTGTGTCAATGCCTGATAACCTCCTCTTTTTTTGGAAGTAAGTGTATCAGGTAAAGAAACAAAGTAAGCCATATGTCTATATTTTCAAAAATATGACTAAGATCCATCTATTCTGTTTGAAAGGATACATGAGGAATTGCTCAAATACCTAATTTTGTCAGTAATAGCCATGATTGCTGCTGCTGGGCAGTCCCTACTGAAAACTGGATTAGGTAAGCAGCCTGTCTCCGTGTCTTCATTTATAGATCTTTCCCGGCTTCTGTTGAGGTTAGCCACTAATCCGGCAATAGTATTAGCTGTTGTATTGTATACCTTTGGGTTTACTCTCTATATTTTTTTGTTAAGCAGAATGAGTCTCTCTCACCTGTATCCAGTGAGTAGTGCCTTCTCCTTCATTTCAGTTGCAGTAGTTGCTTGGCTTATATTACGGGAGCCCATAAGCCTCTTGCGGATACTCGGGATAGGGATTATTATTTTGGGGATGTATATAGTTGAGTTTTCCTAAAGGTGCCACATTGACTGTTTCTGGAGTGCCACCGTTTACCTTAATATTATTCAGGATCAGGTTTCGAGGCTACTATCCGCGGAGGACCCTGAATCATTCTCTAAAATGTATGGTTGTTTAGGTTACATCTACTGGGGATGAAAAATCACCGACTTTCTAGAACAGAATAAATCCTTAGAGAAGGATAATGACATGAAGGACAATGTAAGCTCCATTTTTTGTACACCGAAGTCTTTGGGATGCTGGATTCTGAAGTTAAAGTTTCTCTACAACCCATGGGTACTGCTCACAACATTTGTGGCCATTCACTTGCTTATAACGATTTTTACTGTTGATTATCATTTGATGAACGGGCAAGATTACAATTATGTCCATGCTTTTGACGTGTGGCAAAATCCAGAAAATTGGGAGCACGATGTTGAAGGGTCTTTTGATCGCAATCCCTATTTCGTTTTTAGCACCTTGAATATGTGGCTTCCGACTGTGCTTCATAAGATCACAAGAATACCACTCATATGGATGTTCCGACTGGAATTTTTTTTGAAACCAATCGTGTTGCTAATACTGCTCATTTTAATCCTGCGTTATTTTGGTTTTGGTAATGTTGCTGTATCTACAGGCGTTCTGTTATTCGCTTTTTACAATTTTCAAATAATATCGATTAATTTGGCTAGTTATGGCGTCGGTATATATAATAACTATTATGGTGTTAACTATTTTATTGTTTTTTTTCTGGCTCTGTATGCTCATCTACGCAAAAAAATTATTGTTACATATAGTCTTTTGGCAATTGGAATTTTCCTTCATCCAATATTTGGATTTCAAGGTTTGTTGTTCTTCGCGATATTATCTGTTGCTGAAAAAGTTGACAGAAAAAAGGTTGGTATCGGTTTCGCAATAACGGGTGCGAGTTTGTTGGCCGAAAGGTATATTCTCTCAAGAGTGTTGAGGGGGGTTCAACGCATTGACCACTCTACCTGGTGGAACATTTTTCAACTAAATGGGCATCTTAACTTTCCCATGAAGTTTCCAGAATTATTTGTTTTTTATTTCGTGGCCTTGTTTCTTTTTACTTTCTGTATATGGCCACATTTGGAGTCTCCCAAAATAAAACTAATGTTAAAGAGTGCTTGGGGACTCTTGTTTTTTGCCCTTTTGAGCTACTGCCTGGGATACATTTTACAGAACCATGTCATTCTCAAATTGGGGTTGCTAAGAAGTTCAATATTTGTTATTTTTACCTTTATCATCGCATTGGGCACTTTAAATATTTCCAAAGACAAATGGAGGGAAACAACCATAGGAATTCCCCTGTTTCTTGTGCTTTTGATATTATTATTTCACACATCTTCCCTGAAGGTTGGGATCATATCCGTAGTGACTATAGCCATCTGTTTTTGTTTGCTTCGACGTCTTAATCTTGCAATGTATCTGTTTTTAATAGCAAGTTTTTTAGTTTGTCCGGTGATGAAGTCTGTGAAGGTTTATCATAAAAACAGGGAAGTTGTCCAATTAGTGCAATTTGTTAGAGAAAATGTGCCAAAGGAGAAGGTATTTCTGTTTTGGGGAGGTAGTCCGCGCGGCCATATTTTTCGCACTTTGACAAAGTGTCAGGTGATTGATCCTCGACGTATGGGACTGGCTATTTACGATGAAAGTGAGTCTAGATACAAAGACGAGCTTCATAAACTTGAATGCGCTGGGATAGACACCTCCACGATTGACAGCATGACAGAGGTATTCAGAATAGCAAACCAAAAGATCGAAGCAACATATCCAGAGGAAACCATTTTGGAAAACTTTGAATTGGGCTATTCGGTAGACTTCTTGATTATAGGGAAAAGATTACTCCCCCAAGAAATCCATTCCATGTACGAGAATGAAAAATACGCGATTATCAAGATAAACGTGTCGCCGTGAAGAAGTTCAGAGGTACAGAAAATTCGACATTTTAAGAATATAATGGACCCAATAATTCGGACATTATGCTAAGATACAGATAAGGTCAAAAAGGGAGATCCATTATGACAAACATACGCAAGAAATATCCACCGAGTTTCAAAGCGAAAGTAGCCCTAGAAGCTATTCGAGAGGACAAGACCTCGGCCGATTTGGCGAGCCAATATCAAGTTCATCCTTCTCAGGTACGAAAATGGAAGAGCATGGCTCTCAATGGCATGATCGAGCTCTTTACCGATAACGGACAAAAAAGAGACAAGGAAAAAGATCTCTTCATTGAGGAGCTCTACAAGGAGATTGGACAATTGAAGGTGGAGTTTGACTGGCTTAAAAAAAAATCTGGACTTATCAGCTAAGGAGAAAGTCTTGCTGATCGAGCGCCAAAATAAACTCATACCGGTAGGAAGGCAAGCACAGCTTTTAGGAATAGCTCGCTCAACGGTATATTACCAGCCGAGGATCGATCCCTATAACTTAGAGCTGATGCACTTGATTGATGGAGAGTATACCAAAACTCCCTTTTATGGCTCGCGGAGAATAAGGGAGGTACTCAAGAGAAGAGGCTACCTTGTCAACCGAAAGAGGATCCAAAGACTTATGAGACTGATGGGCATCGAGGCTATCTATCCGAAGCCTAACTTAAGCAAGCCTCATCCGGGTCATAAGATATATCCCTATCTTTTGAGAAACAAGAGAATTGAGGAGATTAACCAGGTTTGGGGTATTGATATCACCTATATCAAGATGAAGCATGGTTGGGTTTATTTAGTAGCAATTATGGACTGGGTCAGTCGCTATGTGCTCTCCTGGAACCTATCAATTACCCTTGAGGTTGATTTCTGCATCAGGGCTCTAGAAAAAGCTTTAGACATTGCTAGGTCTGAAATATTCAACTCTGATCAGGGCTCCCAGTTCACCAGTGTCGCCTTTCTTGAGTGCTTAGAAGAAAGGAGTATTCAGATTAGCATGGATGGAAAAGGAAGAGCTATGGACAATGTTTTCAATGAGAGACTCTGGCGTTCAGTAAAATATGAGGAGGTCTATCTTGAAGATTATCAGAGTGTTCCTGAAGCAAAGCAGGGAATCAATGATTATATGACCTTTTACAACCATGAGAGGCCACATCAATCTCTTAATTACAGAACGCCTGCTGAGGTATATTTTGACAAAAACAAACAAGATAAACAGACTCAAATTGTAACTTAAATAAGGCAAATTTTTATATAGACAAATGAGTCCCTCTTAATAAAAAATAATGAGAGAAAATCAACGTAAAATTTTGCTTATCGAACCTCCTTTCTACCGATTATTTAAAGATACCTATTCGCTTAGTAGGTATCCTCTCTCTTTAGGCTATCTTGCTGGGACAATAAAACAAAAAACAGATTGGAATGTAGTGGTTTACAATGCTGATTTTGTTCCCCGGAGCAAATCGATTAAAGTTAGTTATTTGGCTGGAGACGGCTTCCATAATTATTTAGACAACTTAAAAGATACATCAAAACCTATTTGGAGAGAGATTAAATTAACTGTAGCAAAGTATAGACCTACGGTTGTTGGGATTTCGGCTAAAACCCAGAATTTTAGATCAGCCTGCCTAATAGCCAAACTGGTAAAAGAAATTGATAATCAGATAATTGTTATCGTTGGGGGTCCCCATCCTTCTATGGTTGGAGTGGAGGTTTTAAATTGTCCAGATATTGATATATGCGTTAGAGGTGAAGGTGAAAATACTATTGTGGAACTTCTTGATGCAATTGCAAATCAAAAACCGTTCGATAATATTCAAGGCATTATCTATAAAAAAGGCGATCGAGTAGTTGAGAATCCTCCTCGAGAATTTATAAAAGATTTAGGTTCCCTTTCTTTTCCACATCAATATGCTTCAGAGCTACTTAAAGACTATGATAAATACCCAATAACAGCATTCAGATCAATTTTTGCAATAAGGGGATGTCCCTATAATTGTTTCTTTTGTGGTTCCCGCAAAATATGGAGCCGGAGAGTAAGATGTCGTTCTGTTGAGAATGTGATAGAAGAAATAAAGGCTCTCCAAGAAAAAGGACTGAAAGCAGTCCATTTTGATGACGACACTTTTGGTGTAAATAAGCAATATATCCAGGATTTATGTAATGCTATTATTAAGCGGTGTCCCGGATTAAAATGGAGTTGTGAATTACACGTAAATTTGGTTGATGAACCAACAATCCGCCTGATGAAAAAGAGCGGTTGTTATTCAATACAAATTGGCATTGAATCAGGAAACAATGAAATATTAAAAAAAATTAGAAAAAATTTTACCATCGAGAAAGCTATTTCAGCCTGTAAGATTATTAAAAAACATAAAATTAAATTAGGAGCCTTTTTTATGTTTGGTTTTCCCTGGGAAACTGAAGATACGTTAAACGATACTATATTAGCCATGAAACGAATTCCCTGTGACGGAGTAACTTACAGTATTTTTACTCCTTATCCTGGTACGGAGGCTTTTGAATTTTGTAAAGAAAACAGACTAATTGATGATAATTATGATATCTCTTTATTATACCATAAAAGTCCCATCAATTGTTTTTGTCTTAATATTACTTTAGAGAGATTTAGGGTTTTAGTCTCCAAGGTGGAGGAAAGAGTAGATAAAAAAAACTCATTAAATAGAATAAAATCCATCTTTTCTCTGAATACAATTTGGCGGGTGAAAGAACTTGGATTTAAAGAGGGGCTCAAAAAAGGCATAAATATATTTCTTGGTAAATAATTAAAAGAGATCTTGACTTCCCAGTTTCGCGGATTTTCGGAATCACTATTTTCATGCAGGTTCAGATAACCACACCAAATCCTCTTGAAAATCATAAACTCACTTTCCATAGGGATTTTAGGAATCACGCAGGCAAAAAAGTGCGAAACTATAAAACTTATGAAATTGGCAAGTATTACAGGACCAGGATATATAAGTCAACTTTATAATTTGGGAATCTATCTTAAATCTAGAGGGATAGAGAGGTTCACTATGGGAAATATCCGAAAAAAATATCCACCAGTCTTTAAGGCAAAAGTATCCTTAGAAGCTCTTAAGGAAGAGAAGACCTCGGCTGAATTATCCAGCAAGTATAAAGTTCATCCTTCTCAAATAAGAAAATGGAAGTCTATAACTACTGAGGGAATAAGAGAACTATTCATGGACAAGAGGCAAAAACGAGATAAAGATAAAGATATGCTCATCGAGGAGCTCTACAAAGAGATTGGACAATTGAAGGTGGAGTTTGACTGGCTTAAAAAAAAATCTGGACTTATCAGCTAAGGAGAAAGTCTTGCTGATCGAGCGCCAAA
>JABUBK010000050.1_pt1 | contig 20621 bp, 34 predicted proteins | sample 7332671 | NCBI WGS metagenome assembly JABUBK01 (sample SAMN07256342, study PRJNA390944) | subsurface metagenome | isolation source: Methane hydrate marine sediment | place: Pacific Ocean: Eastern North Pacific, ODP site 1244 | collected 2002
CTGATAAGCTTTTTATTAAGCTCCTCTAATTTTTTAATCAAATGCTCCTGGATATAAAGATCCCTGGCTAATCTATCTAACTTGAAGATTAAAACCCCTTCAATCTCTTTGTTATTCTCTATATAATTAAATAATTCTACTAATCCTGGTCTATTTTCTAATTCAGATCCGCCGCTTATCCCATTATCCTTGAATACTTTTACTAATTCATGACCACTTTTCCCAACATACCCCTTTAGGCTCTTTTCTTGGATCTCAATAGTTCCTTCTTCTTTTTGGTTATCCGTGCTTACTCTGCAATAACCCACTAACTTTTTAAGCTGTTTCATATCATTTTACCTATGGTATCACTATTTTTACTAATATTAACATACGTATTTGTATTTTGTCAAACATTTAAGCTATATTATTAGGCTATTATTGTACTTAGAACATATATATTTAAAAAAAGTGAAAAAATATTCTTAAAAAGGATTTTAGTTTAAATAAAATTGGCCAATGGCGTATTTTTACACAGAAGACGACAAAATAATTAATCGAAATAATATATATATATAGAACTATATATGTTTGGTTAATAACGCTCTAATTTCGCCCTAATCTTTATGCCCTCTTACTGCGTGCATTAACGCTAAAGCTCTTTAACGCAAAATTATGCACAAGTACAAAGGGGGCCAAATTTTTTTGACAAAAAATGCATAATATTTTTTGAGTAAAAAAATTGCTGAAACCGTTGAAAAATGAAGGAAAATCTCGAAGGGTTTGACAGATGAGCAATAGAAAATCTCAAAGAGTGTTTGACAGATGGCAACAAAAGAACGAAAATATAAATAGGATATACTCTATTTTTTTTAGTTCAGAAAAGCTATCAAGGGGATAGCACCTTTACAGAACTATAAATAGCTAAATTAATGTCTTAATTTAGTGGAGCAGGTATTTCACTATTTTATATATAAATAGAGTATATCCTTTATTCAAGCCTAACCTATTTTAGTCTTATTTTATGACAAATTGCAAATTTTTTTGGGAGGTGCTAAAAAAATATGAAAAAAATATGGCAGTTTTTAAAAAAGATTTTATTAACTCTACCTCTACCGCGAGATACCACCAAGAGACTTGAAATAAAGATAATAAGCATAATTTATAAAGATAAAGAGAAAATAAAATCTAAATCGAGAGACCATTCTCTTAAAGTAAAGCACTCTAAATGATTAAGTCTTATATACTTAGTCTTGCCTGCTCCACTATTTTTTCTTCTATGATTTTATTCATAAGTATTTATATAGAAGGCAATCTTTGATCCCCCCCTCTTTACTTAAAGTTAATTTAAGGCAAAAACACATAATTACAAGGCCAAAAAAACAAGGCCTTTTTTACAATAAATTTTAGCCGAATCTATATGCTCTTACAATGGGTTTTTAGAGGTACTTTACTTTGAACTTCTTTAATTTTGTAGCAGCATTGGTTGCTAAAAAACCACGTTTTATTTCATAGCAACTCGTTGCGTTTATAAAAATACTTTTACCACCTAGTATGTTTTCTTTGTAGTCTTTTATTTACATGCTTTTCAAGTTTTTCTAAGTTACCCGAAAAGGCAAAGTCTCTTCTATCATATAAGCTCATTAATTTTTTGATTAATCCTATATAAGTATCACAATGCATATACTTTGGTTTATCAGCTCTTTCGAGTACATCCAAAATATTACACTCTGGAATACCCAGTTTTTTTCTAATGCTTTCAATCTTATTATCTATCCTATGAATTATATCCTTTCCTTTCTGACTACTCCGATAATTTAAATTGGCGCATTTACGACACTTAAAATAGCCATCCTGGCCATAATAAAGCAAAGCTCTTCTTCTATAACAGATAGGGCATAAAAACCAAACTCGCTTTCCTCCATAATTACACAGAGCATAGTTCAGATTAATCCAATAATTAAATTCTTGTTTTTTACCGGACCAGTTATTTGTTGTAGAGTATAAGAAATTTAAGCGATCTCCCGATATTTTCATGCTTATATTCCCAGAGGATTTCCCACCGAAGGTCCAACTCCAATATATGTAACCCTCTTGATCTAGATAACTTTTTCTTTTAAGCTGTCTGATATCTATAGATTTAACTTCTTCACAGGCTCTCTTTCTTCCGTATCTGTCATATTTTCCTGATCCAAAACCGCCCAGATTATTCACCTTCTTTTTGCCTAAATCATTAAGCAACGTGTACTATAATTTCTCAGTTCATTTAATGATTCTAATATTGCTTTAATCCCGTCCTTTTGTCGAAAACAGTAATATTAGAAGTGTTTTCCATCCACTCCCACTCCTTCTTTTTCTTTAATTCAATCTGCTTCTTCTATATTTCCAGTCCATTCTATCATGTAATTCTCTGGCAAATATACCTCCTAAAAGCGTTTAAAAATAACCATTTCTTTAAATAATCGTCAAAAATCACCTTTTTTAGCGCCTTTCTGTATTTAAATGGACCATTTTCGCAATTTTAATCACCCTAATGTCAACCAAAAAACGGTTATTATTTTCATTAATTTCACCTGTTATATACTTGTAATGTTTGTAATGCTTAATATTTAAAAATTTTAATAGGAGCGTCTATATATATCATCATCTACTACCCCTTCTGCTAATAATCCACCTTTTGGACTGTCTTTTTCTTCTTCTATTTCTTCTATAAAAAAATATAGAGGCTTCTTCTCGTGGCGCAGAATCGAAATAATATCACTGAATTGACTAATGGGATAATGGAGATTTATCTTACGCACCGGTCCATATTTTCTTATATCATCTTTTCTTTTATGCATTTCAAGCTCATTTGGAGGAATCTCTGAGTCATTCTTAAAGAATTTTATTGAAAATACAGGGGTTACTATAACCCCTCCAATCTTTTCTACTTTTTGGCCACCACTATAGCAATTTATTTTTGCTATACAATCGCCTGGTTCTCTTTCTTTGTCATTGGCGTAGTAACAAAGGCTGTAAAGAGTAAATTCTAGCTTTAAAAAAGTCATCTTATGGCCTCCTTTCTTTATTATTTATACCAAGGTTTAAGTATAAATTGTTTATTCCACAAGCCTACCTACTTTCGGATCATCAGAACTTCTAATTCTCCAGCAAAATTCAATGCGGGACCACACAACAGTTTTTTCAGTTAGTTTCCGGAACTCTTTAAGGACTTCAGGATTGATTGCTAAATTGCCATTTCGATTTTCATATACGAATTGAGATCCGAATTTATCTTCTATCAAATACACAACTTCGTTTTGGTAAAGTTCGCGCTTTTTATTTATTTGATTAAGCATCCAACGGGCTACATCAGAAGCTTTTATAGTCGGATTATTTTTCTTTTTCATCTACACTAGCCCTAATCAAGGAATCAGGTGGAAATTCACCAGATTCAAGTTTTTTCCCCGCAAACCACTGACAACGAACATCACCATTATATTCGTCTACGCTTTTAACTGTCATAATAGGACTGCCTGAAATAAGTTTGACTGTCTCTCCAGTTTTAAATTCTTGACTTGATTTATTATTATCCATGATTAAACCTCCTTTTTTATATTATTATTTAACTTCAATATCAGATTCGTCTTTAGTTTCTTTCTTATAATCTTTTTCTTTTTTTATTTTCTTATTCCATTCGCTTGCTTCTTTTCTTTCCTTTTTTACGCCATCACTAAGCCCTAACCAATATCCAAATCCAAAAAATGCCATGAACCCAATTGATATCGGTAACCAATTATAATCTATTGCTTCCATAATCTTTTAATCCCCTTTAATTACTTAAATAACTTGCTCAGAATAGCCTAAAAAACGCCCCTGTGATAGCCCTATGAACGTTTCTTTGCTCTTAATAGGCTCTTTTACCGCCCCCTTTTTTGGCTTTAAATCTTAAAAATAGCTGTAAGCTATGATATATAAGGCTTTTTCGCTAGTCAAGCTAAAATTAGGCCTTCAAATTTCGCTTTTAAGGGGGGTCAAAAAAAGACCGCTTGTCTTTATACCTTATTTCTGGCCTTTTCTTTACCTATCACCGCTCATATACCACCATACAACCGCAACCGTTCCAATAACTCCAAGTATTATTAATCCTCTCATATAATAATCTGATATGCAAAAGAAGATAATAAGACAAAACAATAAGAAAATACCAAAAATCGTAGCCTCTTTATACATTTTAGAGCCTCCTTCAAATTTTCGCTAAAAAATTATACCTTTTAAAGCCCAAAGCTATTAATAACTTCTTTGTTTTCGTCGTCGTTGATTCCTATATACCGGAAAGTTACTTTGATATTCCGGTGATTCAATAGATTAGAGATCCGTTCAATACTTACGCCCTGCATTCTCATATGGTAACCAAAGGTTTTTCTTAAAGTATGACCGCCAACCTTGCAGTTAAGGCCTACATCTTTACACCATTTATTAATTAATTGATAAGCTCTTATCCTGGTAATAGGTTTATTTTCTTTTGATTTCTCATTAGTGAATAGGTAATGGTCCAGGTCAAATATACCGGTCTTTTTGATATAAAAAGCCAAAGCCTCTTTAATTTGTTTATTAAAAAATACTTTCCGGGTCTTTCCGGTCTTTTGCTCTTTAATGGTCAAATAGTCCTTTAGATTCCCCTTATAGTCCTTAACATCAGCAAGTTTTAAGGATAATATATCCCCGATCCTTAGGCCGGAGTTAATACCAAAAACGAATATTAAATAATCCCGGGGATTCTTCTGCCGGTATAGATTCCCCTTTATTTGCTTTATTTGATTTTCTGATCTGATTGGCTCAACGATATTCACATTAGACACCCCCATGTTTTATTTTATCTATCTGACAAAATTATAACATAGGTTAAATAAAATGTCAAATAATTATATCGTTTTTTTCTGTATTCTCCAAGACCCTTATTTTATATAGGTTTTTGTATTTTACACTTTAAGACTTGTGTTAAATGAGAAAAGGGCAAAAAAAATTACCGGGTCCCCGAGTTCTCCCAAAATAAACAGGTCGCTCTTATCTCTTTTTTTCCTTCAGTATTGGTGACGCTACACTGACGTTCCACTGACATTTTTTTCTTCAATATCACCAACCTTATACGTACTTTCTACATACCCTTTTTTTAGCTAAATTAAGGACATCCTGAGGACACTCCAAGGACATTTTTCTTTTTCCTTTTTTGCCGACACTACACCGACATTTTTCTGCCCTTCCCTTTTGGCGATATCCTGTCAGATCCGTCAGAATTTCTGCCGGTCCCCTTTTTTGTCTATTTTCAGTTTCTTTAGTTACTTTTGTCTTTTGTCCTCATCGTCCTTTTTGTCGATATTTTGTCTTTTTTATCTTTTTTGCCTATAACAATAACTTTCCTGGTTTCTTCTCTCTTTTCTGTAGGAGAAATCCCCATCAATTTAGCTTCTTCTTTTGTTATCCCAAATACCAATCCTAAATCAGAGATGGTAACTTTTTCTTTATTGCCGCCCTTACCTATGGTAATTTTTCTATTATAGGCCTGGTCCTTTAAATCTCTTAATTGAGCTATATGATAACTCATTCCATCGTGCTTTAATTTCGCTTAATATTTCGCTTGATAATTTGCGCCTGCCATTATACATAGAAACTACAATTCCATTAATTTTTAATTTTTTATTTAATATGTTTTTAACCTTGTTTATGGTTTTCAATAATTGCGTTAAGCCTTGAAAGCTTAAAATTTCCATTTGTAAAGGTATCAATACCTCACTAGCCGTAGTTAAGGCATTTATAGTTAAAATAGATAAAGACGGCGGACTATCAATAAAGATATAATCATATCCTTTTAGTCCTTTAAGCCGATCACTTAATAACTGTTCTCTTCCAATCTTATTAATAATAGATACTTCTAAGTCAGCTAATAAAGGAGAGGAAGGAGCAATGTCAATCCCTTCCCTTTTTACAAGTATTGTTTGTATTGTTTGTTTTCCTTGTAATACTTCCACAATAGTATTTTTAGGATCGTTTATCCCGAACGAATAGGTAAGATTGGCCTGGGGATCAAGATCAATTAATAATATCTTTTTACCTGTCAAGGCCAAAGCTACCCCTAAATTCATAGTAATAGAAGTTTTTCCGGTCCCGCCTTTTTGGTTTGTTACGGTTATTATTTTCATTAATTCCACCTGCTATATACTTGTAATGTTTGTAATAATTATAATGTTTTTTATTTTCTATTGATTTTTTAATGTTTCAGCAATAGAATTAAGCTTAATTACTACCTCGGCTAAGTGACAACTTATAGAATCTAAACTCACCAATTTCTGATACTCAGAATCACTAAGCTCAGGGTCATCATAGAGCTCGTCTATACTTTTTCTTTTTCCAGTTCTAGGTTCTTTATTCATTTCTTCTCTCCTTTCTTTTTTTAATTTCAAATAACCTATAAGTTTTTTTAAACCACCTCTTTTTCCTCTTCAAATGTCTCCCCAGTAGTTAATAGTCCACCTTTAAGACTATCTGTCTCTAAGAAAAGATAAAGGGGCTTATTATCGTAGCGTAAAATCGAAATAACGTCATTGAATTGACTAATAGGATAATGGAGATTTATTTTATGCGCCAATCCATATTTATATATCAATTTTTCATAAGCTATAGGATATTTTTCAAACTCATTTGGAGGAATTTCTGAATCGTTTGTAAAGAATTTTATTGTTAATACAGGTGATTCTACACTCCCCACTCTCTTTTCTACTTGGCCTTCGCTATAACAATTTATTTTTGCTATACAATCATTTAATTTTCTTTCTTTGTCATTAGCGTAGTAACAAATGCTGTAATGAGTAAATTTTTGCTTTAAAAAAGTCATCTCATAACCTCCTTTCTTTATTATTTTTCTCATAAATATTCCTTCCCAACCGTAAATTTAATAATTGAATTTATCGGGTCCTTGACATTTTGTGACATTTGTCTTATTATAAAAACGGTTTTTAAACGTTCCACCCTGCTGATAAGAGACCCTGGTCTCTTCGAAGGATAGGCAGGGTGGTCATTTTTTTTATATAGAGTATCAATAGTAGGTGTTTTCCCCAATTCCAAAAACATCAAATTCGCTTCTTATCTTATTTTGGATCGCACTATAAGGCCTCATTTCTCCGTCTGTCCATTTTTTATAAATAGCCCAACTACAATAATCTGCAATTTGCGTATTTTTATCTGATCTACATTCGTGAAAATAAAGAAAAAAGGGTTTCTGGAATTCTTGCTTTAAATATTTTTTTATTATCATTTTTATTAAAGCTTGTTTGTTTTTATCAAAAATAGAACTTAAAATTACAACTACTAAATCGATATTCTCAGAGTTCTTATATCTTTCGAAAATATACTTAAGTAAAGTACGTAATGCTATAATGTAAAGTTTGTAGCCCTTTTCTTTTTTCGACATTTTCTTTTTTTCTGGAATATATAAAGAAGGATTCGCCTTATTTTTTTGAACTATTACCGAATCTATTTCTATATCTTCTAAATTTTCTATGAAGTTATAAATTATATTTCTTACAAATGGCTCATTTTCTGAAGCATGAAAATATTCAATATTATTTCCATCTTCCATTAAATTATATTTTATTTTTTCTAACCCCTCTTTCCCCAAAGGATCCAAAGTACTAATAGCAGAAATAGAAAAATATTTAGTTCCATTTGGAGAGAAATCAAAATTGCCTGATTCGTCAATAAATATGAAAAGTGTTCTCATAAAAATCCCCTTTATATTATTTAGATAACCTGATTTTTTCTATATTTTGCGATTCCTGTTCACCACCTTATTATTTTTATACTAACCCCCTTGCACTTTTTCGCATTTTTAGTATTATAGCCGCATTATTTTTCGATATCAAGGTAAGTTAGTAACCCCCGCAGAATACCCTTAAAAACCGCCCCTGATAGCCTGATTAGCGATTCTTTGCTCTTAATAGCCTCTTTATATATCCTCTTTATCAGCCTTAAATCCTGAATATAGGCCAAAGCTATGATATATAAGGCTTTTTCGTTAATTTCGCTAAAATAAATATGCTCAGAATTGATTTTAAAGCTCTTCAAATTTAAAGCCTTTATGATATCCTTCTACTTTTCGATCTTCCGGATGTTCTTCTAAATATTTATCAAAAATTGCCTTTACAAGTCTCTATATTTCACTGTCCCCTTTTTATGGGGTTTCACAACTAATTGCAAGATATCGGGTTGAAAATAGTCATAATAAACTTTATCATATTCCCCCACAAACCACTTGCAATATATCTCGCCAGTTTTCTCAGTGATACTGTTAACTGTCATAATAGGACCGCCTGATTTAAGTTGCACTTTATCTCCAATTTTAAATTTTTGATTTGATTTACTATTGTTCATAATTTCACCTCCTTAATTTAAATATTTCAATACATATAGTTGTTACACCAAATATATAAATAAAGCTTATTACCGAATATTTCCAAGTAAACCAGGTTAAGGAAGACTTAAAAATTATTAACGGTATGATTAAAGTCAATATTATGCAGAATTCTATAATATAAACTAGATCGTTTATACTACCAGTGACATATCTATTAATAAATTTTGGGAAAAAATGTTTTAATAAAGATAATGAGCCAAAAATAGAAAAAATAAGAATATTTAATCCACCTAGTACACTTAAAACTTCAAAGGAAGCTCGAGTTTGTTTTGTCCATTCTTTAAAATCTATAAAATGGGAAAGCACTAAAAAAAATGACACTAAAAAAAATGCAATTATTAACATAGTAGGTATTTTTTTCATTTCTTCCACTTTTCCTTTTTAAAATTATTTAAAATCTTATCGCTCTTTGCCGTTATCCCCTGTATCTAGGGAATAGCCTAAAATGCTTTTTTCAACCCTGGCTAATTTTTTTCGCAGTTTAAAAATTAACTCATCCTGTTCCTCTGATCGGTCTTTTGGTTCTTTTATTTTTTTAATCTCGAAGTCGTTTAGCATATTTTTAGCTCCTCTCTAAATTTAAAATCCTGCAAATATTTTCCTCTGGCCCTCATAGTTTTTATAAGCTTCTTGGATCATATTAAAAAATTTATCCCACTGATCTTTTTTAAAATATAGCGAGGTTTGCATTTTTCGCTCCCCGCGGTTAAAAACTATCATCTTATCGCGGAAACCTTTGGTTTTAGCAACCTGGCCATTAAATTCTCTAATCTCCTGGTAAAACTTTTCCAGCTCCTTAGGTTTCCAGGTATAGCTTAAATTTTTCTCTCCAATCGGTTCTTTTGTAATAATTGATAACTCAAAAGAATTCAAAGAAGTCCGGATATTAATAATTCCGAAATCAAGAAGCACTAATTTATAGCTTTGCCAGCTAAAAAACCGCCTTATATCTTCGTTCATTCTTCGAAACCCCTTGTTTCAAGTAACTTTTTTATTCGACAGATCTCTTCAAAGGTTCCTTTTGCTTCTCCGGATATAAAGCCTTCCCGGTCGATTGATAGTGAAAAGCCTTCTCCCATAAGGTTTTCAACTTCCTGTTTAAACCTGCCTTTTAAATCAAATCTTATCGCTATTCTGGCCTGATCAGCACAGGCTCCGGATACTCCGGTAATCTCTTTCATATTAAAGCTCCTTTAAAAAAGTAAATTAAAACCTCGCGGACCGAATCTCTTTATTGATAGCCTCGATATGCTCTCTCATTTTTAAAAAATCGTCTTCCGGTATCTTGTCTTTTAATGATTCTAAAATCTTATCTAGAGCAACCAATTCTTTATTCATGAGCTCAAAAGAATATAGCGGTAATAATGGCATAATCATTCTCCACAAATGGCCTGAACTTAGAAATGCATTTCAGAGTTTCACATCATTTCTCTCTCTGAATATCCTAAATCTACTGACACGCGTGTCAGTAGATAAAAAAGAAGATGAGGTATGAGGGTCATATCTTGCCACCAAATATGGCCCTATTTAAAAAAGCCTTTTTTTTAATTCTCCAAATCCCGAAAATTTACCGAACTTTCAAATGCATTTGAGAGTTCTCTCGAAAGCCCTATAACAAAGGCTTCTTAAATCCCAAAGCCATTAATAACTTCTTTATTTTCGTCGTCGTTGATTCCTATATACCGGAAAGTTACTTTTATATTCCGGTGATTCAATAAATTAGAGATCCGTTCAATACTGACTCCCTGCATTCTCATATGATAGCCGAAGCTTTTTCTAAGCGTATGGCCCCCAACCTTGTAATTAATTCCTACATCCCTACACCATTTATTAATTAATTGGTAGGCTCTTATCCTGGTGATAGGCCTATTCTATTTTGATTTCTCGTTAATGAATGGGTATCGATCCAGGTCAAATATCTCGGTCTTTTTGATATAATAGGCCAACGCCTCTTTAAGACTTGTGTTAAATTAAAATTAAATTTCCGAGTGAGGCCATATCCCCTGGTGACTCCAAAAAAGAAAAGCCTTCTTTTTGTGGTTTTTCTGTTCGTTTTGTCCGTTTTATTTGTTGAATTTTTTGTCCTGGTGAATAAAAAAGTATGGTATTAGCACCATACTTTAAAACTAACCCATTTTCTTAAGGATAGAAAAAGCCTTTCTTTTTGTAGTTTTTTAGTTGCATTCGTTGCATTTTCTGTCCTTCCCTTTTTAACTATAACCCTTTCTTTTTGTCGATTTTTAGTAACATCAGTAACATTTTCAGCCGTTTTTTTAATTCTTTTTTAATCGCTCCTGGATAGGATCTCAATTACTCTTAATTAATATCTCCAACTGTAAAGAATTTCAATAAAAAAATCTACCACCGCTTTGATATTTAGGGTATGGTTTAACTATCACGCATAATCATATCCAACATTCACTATCTTATAAAAGCCCGGTTAAAAAAATATTTAATTAAAAGTCACCAAGTTTAAAATTTTTTAACCTTTTTCTCGATCTCTACTCAAAAACAGCCAATTTCTGCAATTTAAGCTGAATAAGCCTTCAAATACCGCCTTTTTTTGCATAATTTTAGAGTCTCCCTTATGATATGACCTTACTTTCTTGAATAGGAGCTAAGCCTTCTTTCTTAAAAGCCATACCACTTTTATCGCCCTGCCTACCCTCTTAAATTCTTGATAGGTAAATTTATCGCTTTTGGCATTGTTACAGACAGGACAGGCTAAAACGCAATTTTCTTCGCTATAATCTTTTTGATTATCTTTGCGGTCCACCTCTAATTTTCTTCTTTTACCGCCGTAGAATTTTCCCCATATCCAGAAAAAATCTTCTTCTTCTATCCCGCAGTAGTGGCATTTCTCTCCATCTCTTTTATAAAGTTTATTTCGCAGGTCCTCTTTTTCCTTTCTACTTATTTTCATCCGATCTAAATCATCCTCCTCACACCGGTAATAGCTTAGTCTTTCGGTCCGGCTATAACCTTCCTTTCTAATTTCTTCCTCCTGGCCTGAACCATTATCTTACATCTCGCAATTATAATCGAATAAAATTCGGCCTCTTCATGTTTATCTTCTTTCAGATCCAGAACCAGAGATTGACAGAATCTATCAAATTCATTTAGAAAACTTAATCTTTCTGAGAGCATTTATTTAATCTCCTTTCTTAATTCCTGAATTGTTTGACGGTGTCTAACTTTCTCTACTAATCGTAGAGAATTCAAATTGTCCGATGTATCGGATAATCTTAAATTTATTCATCTCTCAATTTCTCAATCATCTTCACAAAGCCATCCAGTCACTCTGCATCAAAGTTTATACCCTTTTTTGTAGCTATATATTTATCACCAACTTTGATGAATTGCCTTAAATCGATTCTCCCCGCTCCCTGGTATTCTCCGATAGACAGAATCAATCTTTTATTATCGGTTATATCTAACCGACCAATCTGTTTCATACTCGATATGCTTTTCTTCCCTTAACTACTGATTTTCTTTTTTCTTCTTTTTTAAATAACTCATTAGCTAACTGGCCAAAATCTCTCTCTAGGTTCTTAGAATTGCCAAATATAGCCAATAATTTTACAAGCGATATTGAATCTAAATTAACTCCCGGTCCTTCTGAACTGGCCGTCACGGCCACCCTATAATCTGTTTTCTCATTCCGTTTAATTATCTCTATTGCTTTATCCTCATTTATTGCTTCTATTTCACAAAAATTTTTTAGCTCCATTTCAAAAAATCCTCCTTTTATTTTTCTATCTTTCTGATCCTTTTCTGACCCAAAAATTGCCTACTTCTAAATACCCTTAATAAATACTAAGAAAATACTAAGATATATATTTTTTTCTACCGGGTTCCTGCCAGCTCCCGGTCACTATTAATCTCTACTTATAAACCTGTATTATTTAAAACTGGGATAGATGGCTATATATATAAATAACACTATCAAAAATGATAGCTATAAATATCTTTGTACACTATCAAAAATGATAGCTATTCTGCGTCATACACTATCAAAAATGACACTGTATACACTATCAAAAATGACACCTATAAACGCTCACTTTTTCTTAAAAATTTTTGGGAAAAGTCTATCCATATCAATTTCAATAAAATCTTTTGTGCCATATTTCTCCCACCTCTTAGATAAACCAAATATATGTGGTTGATTGTAAAAGCCTCCCCGTTTCACTAAATCAATAAAACCAAGTTTAATTAGTTTCCTATAATCTTCCCTGAATGTCTTTAAACTCATAATCTTTTTAGCTTCGCTTTCCAGGAATACAATATTCTTGGGATTGTTGCCGTGATATCGGAATCTAAACTCTACATATAGCCATTTGGTATGTGCTTTTAAATTTTTAAAAGCTTCTGAATTTACCAATTTATGTTCTATTAGTGAGTATGGTGGTTCAGGATTCCAGGGGTTCTTTTTCTTTTTCCTCATATAACACTATTATCCTTTCTTAAGCCTGGGGCCAGTGATTAGATTTAAAGGATGGCCAACTATCGAATCACCAGCCAGGTAATAGGCCCTTTTACCGGCCGTCAGATAAGCCATAGATTTATCCACTTCTTTTGATTTACCCCCACAAATCCGGTCGTCCCTCTTCTCCTTTACCCTTTTTTTAAAATCATATCTATGCGCTTTTATAAATAATATCTCTATTTTTCGAAATACTTTCTAAGTTTTTTTCTTTTTGTCTCATAAAAATCATCAGATGCTTTCTGTAATTCGTTTTCATCTTTTTTGAAAACTTTAGCTATCCTTCTAACTATATGTGAATGAATTGGGATCGCGCCCGTTTCCCACGAAGACAGTTGGGCCTGATTAATTTTTAATATTTTGGAAAATTCAAATTGTGTTAGTCTTTTCCCGATTCTGATTGAGCGAATTGGATGCTCCTTCATGTTTTTTCACCTCTTTTTTAAATAAAATAAACAAAAAAACCCTCTATTAAATTCAAAGAGGGTTAAAAAGCAACACTTCTTCTTTTAATTTTTAAAACTTGAAAATTGCAATTAAGTGTAGTAAAATAAAAAATGAGGTGCAATTAGATACTATTAAAAACTGTCTCTTCCATCCCCCCGCATCATAAACAAAAACAAAAATTCTTGCGAGGAGATAGATGGGATTAAAGGAAAAAATATTCTTTGCTCCTCTTCGCCTGGAATCCTAAGAAGCCAAAAGGATTCCAGGCATTCTCCTTATATTAATTTATTATAATATTAAATTATCCATAAGTCAAGATTATCAATTAAGGAATTTTATTTTTTTCGGATTTTTTTCTCCTTTTTAATGACCTCTGCAAGCATTGCTCACTACAATATTTCTGATCCCCTTTGCTTTCAATGTAAAGCCTTTTACAATCATCAGCAGAGCAAACTTTGACTTTTACCTTACCTCGAACAACCTGTAAAAGCCAATAATATAGAAAATCTAATCCTTTGCCTGTCAAACCGCTTTTTTTCCAACCTTTAATAGGCGCCAATATTAAATTAAAAGAAATAGTGGGAATCTCTCTACTTTCTAAATAAGATCTAAAAAAATGTTGCCAAGTCCTTAATTCAAAGGGGATGCTTTTATCCTCAAAAAATAACAAGTTATTATAAATATAAACTGGGAGGAAAGATATATCCTTAATAAAATCATCCTCCGAATAGACCGTTCTTTTTTCTAAAAACGTATTTAGCTGTTTTTTCAAAGCAGGCAAGGAGTTTTCTCTCTTAATTCTGTAATAGCCTTCTCCTGGTGAAAAATAACATAGATATTTACCCTTTTTTCTGGGATTGATTTTTCTAAAAACTTTATGTGATATCTTTTCTAATATCAAAGATTCGCTACCAATTCTAATTGTTTTATTTTCTATCATTTTTCTCTCCCCTGAATAATATGGTCCTTAGCAATCTTTCCCTCTTTAATCCAATCTCCTATTACTTCTCTCTTTTTTTCGTCCAGTGCGATCCTGGCCAATTTTGAAGGCTCTCCTTTAATTCTTTCTTTGTTCAATTGCTCTTTCCAAAAATCTGGTAGCCTATTTTCTGCCTCTTGTATTATCTTCTCTTGCTGCAAAGGATCAAGCGAATTATAAATCCGCTCTAATCTCTCGTTCTCTTCTTGCTTCCTTCTGTTTTCCTCTTCTTTCTGTTTCTCTCGGGCAATCCTAATTTTCCCTTGTTCCTTTCTTTCCCTAACGTCCTCTTCTCTTCTTAGATATCCTTCTGGGACCTGCCAGTTCTCCCTTATTGCTTTCGCTAGATAGGCTGCTTTGTCCTCTGCCTTAGCATAATGAATTGCCTCAAGCCATCTTTCTATCAATCGGTGATCATAATTTATTATTAGACCTTCAGCGGTTATCCTGGAAACGTTGAGTTTTACTAGCTTATTAACCAAATTAGCCTCTTCCTCAGAAAAGGGTTTAAATACCTTTTTGGGCCCCGGTAAATACTCCTCTGTCTGAAGGTCAACAATCCTTTTCTTAGCCCTTCTCCTCTCTTCTTTGGCTCTTTTTCCAGGCCAGTAGTAGATAAGCCAATCTCTCCTGCCATTTTCACTCCAGTCATATTTTGAAATAAAACCAGTATCTCTAAGTTCATTATTACCTGGGTCTAATTGTTGTTTGGCTAAAGAGATATACTCGTGAGGGATTACTGGAAGAAGTTGGCATAATTTAGAATATCTATAACAAATAAATTTTTCTCTCTTGTTTCTCAAACCGTAAAACTTTACCCCTAAAATTTCATAAAGCCTCGAAGCTATTTTGCTTTTGAGACTTTGCAGGTAATTATAATCAATCGGTTTTACGTAAAAAGAATTTAGGTTTTGGAGATACCAGCTTCCTAAAAATAAATAGTTATTGTCAGATATTTCATTTTCGAATATCTTTTCTCCTTTAAAAATCACTCTATCATAAAGGTTAAAAATATCTTCTATCCATTGTTTTTTGTCTTTGCTATAGAAAGTTCCTCTAGATTCAATAGAAGTAGTTTTTATTCTTTTAAAAGCCTCTTTAATTTTTCTGTATTCTGCTCCACTATAGTTTATTTTCATTCTCTTACATAAATTATATAGAGAACCTAAAGGAATTGGATTTTTTATCTCCCCTTTTTGCTTTAATATCTCCGATAAAATTTCCGAAATAGCCAGTTGTACTTTTCTATCAAATGGTCCTGGATATCCGTATTCAGAGTTAGAAGAAACTTTCCATAAAAGATTAATTTCTTGATTCCCTTTTTTAATTATTTCCCGATAAAGGGTTGTAGTTTTATTTTTAAGCCCTTTTGTGGAAAGAGAAAAAAATGGAAATACTAATAAATTTACTTCGGAATTTATTATCTTTGGTAAATCAATTTCGTTATTACTTTTTATAGTGATCTCTTTGGATTCTTTCATTTCTTTCCTTTTTAACTATTTTAAATAATAACAACATCTCTCTGTTGTTGTTATTATTTATATTGTTAATATTGTATGTTTCATCAAAGCCCTATAAACAAAGGATAGCAAGCATTTTTCTTAATTCCAAACACGATGTTTCTTAATTCCAAACACGATGTTTCTTAATTCCAAACACGATGTTTCTTAATTCCAAACACGATGTTTCTTAATTCCAAACACGATGTTTTTGAAAGGTATTTTAATACTTATTTTTAAATAAAAGTCAAGTATTTCTTAACTTTATATACGTCTATAAGTCCATTTCACTAAGTAATTTTTCAATCTCTTTGCCATTTGGTACGCGTCCGTGAGGATCTATTTCTTCCGCACGTTCAAGTAATTTCAAACCGTATTCAGATTCCTCAGATAGAAGCTTAATCCCTTTTATGCGCAAGGTCAACACTATATTCTTCACCCTTTCTTTATTTTTAAGTACGTTGTTTACTTCTCTGCTCAATAATTCCATATTAGCTTGTTTGAAAGATAAAGCTGGCCCTTTCTGGCTAGACATAAACAATTCATTGGTTAAAGAGGCAGTCATTGCACTAATATCTTTTCGAGAGAGGTTTGGGAATCTATACGTAAATTCCTTCGATAACTCACCGTAAATCTCGAATATGCCGTAATTAATGAGTTGGGATAATCTATCGCCAAAGCTATTTGAAAATTCGCTAATAGGTTTTTCTTTTCTACTCTTGAATAGTGGTTCATTGCAATTACTACAAAATCTTGTTTCCTCATCTTCAAGATCGGTAAAATAATTTTCAACACCGCACGCCGGGCACTTTATTTTCATATTAATATCCTCCCCACTATTAATTGTTTACATGAAGCAAAATATTAATCACCATTCGAAGCCTAATTAAACTATTTAACCGGCAACGGATAATCACCACTCAGATAATTTTTAAAATTTTCTTCTGTGATATACCATTTCCCGGTAATTTTTTGCCCCTTAATTTTTCCTTCTCTAAAATAAGCTCTTATAGTAGGTTTGGTACTTTTCAACATCTCTGCAACTTCATCCACACTATATAATTTTAATCCGCTAACTTCTAAAGGCATTTTCTCTCCTCCTATCTACCAATATATAAGCAAACATTAAAACGCTTTGACGCTTAAACGCTAAAGCTCTTTTACGTTTAGATGTTTTAACGTCAAAACCATTTGACACTTAAACATTTTGACTCTTTAACGTCAAAACGCTAAAACGTCAAATATTTTCATTAATTAGTTTTTCAATAACTTCACTCAACTGCATATCATTTCCGGCGGCATAAATCCTTAATTTCTTTGATTGACTGGAAGACAAATAAATAGTATGCTTTCTTTTTGTTTCTATTTTTTTAACCTTTTCCCGCTTTAATGTTTTAGAGCTTTGACTCTTAAGAGTTTTAGCATTTAAGTGCTTTGACGTCAAAACGCTTTGACGCTTAAACGCTTTAGATTTTTGTTTTTTTAACTCTTTAGAATCTTTTTTTTCTTCCCTGGTATCCTGAATCCAATTCAAAGAAGATTCTTTAAAAGGATCACTACCTAACCGTTCTTTTTTTGCCATTTATTTAACCTCTTTTTATAATTTCCTTACAAAGGTCTAAATAATCTTTAGCTCCATAACTATTAGATTTATATTCAAAAATAGTTTTACCAAAACTTGGGGCTTCGGCCAAAGATATGTTATCTCTAATTAAAGTATTAAATAGTTTATTACCAAAATACTCTTTTATTTTTTCTACAACTTCTCTATTAAGATTTTTTCTATTATCAAACCTCATAGCTATAATTCCGGCAATTTCTAAATCTTTATTTAATCTTTTCTTAACTATGTTGATGGTTTCTAAAAGCTTCGTCATGCCCTGTAAGGCTAAAAATTCTGTTTGTAAAGGGATGTAAACTTCTTGAGCAGTGGTTAGAGCATTTAAAGTTAAAAGGCCCAAGCTGGGGGGACAGTCTATAAAAACATAATCATATTTTTTTAATCCTTCTACGGATTCTTTAAGTAAAAATTCCCTGCCGGCTACTCCTGAAAATTCTATCTCAGCTCCGGATAAATTAAGAGAAGAGGGGACCAAGCTAAGACCATTTCTTTCGATAATTGTTTCTTTTAAAATTACGGTTCCCTTTAAAAGCTCATAAACTGTATTATTAAGCTCGTGAGCAGGTATACCCAAGCTGTAAGTTAAATGTGCCTGAGGATCTAAATCTATCAATAAGACGCGCTTGTTAAGCCCATTTAAGCCCGCTCCTATATTAATTGCGCAAGTAGTTTTTCCCACTCCGCCTTTTTGATTAGTTAAAGCTATTATTTGCATGAATTTATCCGTTTATCTAATCTCATTATTTCCTCTAAAAACTTTCTTTTTTCTTTTGGTACTATCGCATAACGGTTCCAGCATAAAAGGTTCGTGCCTTACGGCACTCACCTAAATATTTGCTTCGTAAAAACTTTTTTTGTGCTTTGTTATACACCGTTTTGCCATTTTTTTATTTTTTCTTCCTTCGAAATCAAATAGTTTAGGAGCATTGAAAGATAAAGAGAATTTCTTAATTCTTTTCTCTGCCAATTTTACATATTCCTCGTTTATGTCGTATCCAACGTAATGGCGGTTGCTTTTTATTGCCGCAATGGCTGCCTGTCCACTTCCTATAAATGGGTCCAAGATAACCTCTTCCTCAAACGTATAAAGTTGAATTAACCTATAAGGTAATTCTACTGGAAAAGGAGCCGGATGTCCTACTTTGGTTGCTGGTTCTGCACCAAATGTCCATACGCTCTTTGTAAGCTCAAGGAACTCCTCCTTAGAAATTGTACTCTTTCTCTTCAGATTTCCCCTTGAAAACATGTCTTTGGAAAAGATCAAAATGTATTCATGGATGTCTCTTAATACTGGATTTTTAGCAGAAAGCCAACTACCCCACGCAGTAGAAGGACTGCCACTCGAAGCTTTATTCCAAATGATTTCGCCTCTCATTAAAAATTCTAAGTCAAGCATATCCTCAACAATAAAAGCGTGAAGCGGAATATATGGTTTTCTTCCCAGATTCGCAATATTTATACATGCTCTCCCGCCGGGAACAAGAACCCGTTTAACTTCCCTCCACACTCGTTTCAAGAATTCTCGATACTCATCGAGGGTAAGGTCTTTATCGTATTCCTTACCAACATTGTAAGGGGGAGAAGTTACCATCAGATGAACGCTGTTATCAGGTAATTTTTTCATTTGTTCACTAGATTCACAAAATACCCGATCTATAAGCTTTGTTGGAATTGTATTCTCTATGTATTCAGATGCACGCTCTTTAGGTAAGTCTTCGTATAATCTGCCGGAATAGAATTTAGTTGAGTCATGATTAATTCTTCCCGGTGAACCAAAAGCGCTTGTTTTGGTTCCATTGTTTTTATTACTAGATCCCACAATCAATTCTCCTTCCATAAGTCAATCCATCTTTTAAAAGAATTGAACTTTATTTTCGTTTTTTGCCAATTTATGACCATTCTCTTGGATTCCTTATCTGCTATTAAATTTGATAATGCTTCTTTAGCAATCTCAACGCCCCTTGGATTTGTTCCGGGCTTGGGGAGTTTGATATAGTTTAGCCTGCCCATTCTATCGAATAGCCTTGTCTGGACTTCCAGTGGGATGTAATAAAATCCTCCGACGCCGTCCCAGTTGATTTGAACAAGCAAAATATCACAATGAGGGGAATAATTGTCTTGAAACCATTTCGCTTTTTGAGCATCAACAGTCCATATAAGTTTAACTCCACTGAAGCTTTTTCCAGTAATCGTCTTAATAGATACAGGTTTACCAAATAATTTTGCATCAACTTCTGGCTCTGTGATAGGAATTTCAGTCTCTACATTTACTTCACCAAACTTATAAATAAGCAAAGCTACGATTATCCTTTCTCGAACTGAGCCAACTTCCATTCCAATCTTACCTGCTCTAGAACTTTCTAATTCTGCAAGTTGAAACAAGGAAGATAAACGTCTTTTGATTTTTTCTACAAGCTTTTCATCCTCGAAGATTTCTGTCAATCGTTTTGACAATCTTTATTCCTCCTTTTTTTCTATCCAAAACGGCGCATAATTTAAAATAACCGAACTACTTCGTTTATGCTCCAAATGAGCATGTTTTGGAAAATACATCATTTGTATCTGACTTACTGTATAAAAAATACATATTATTTATACAGATATTTAACTTAAAACTATTAAAATAAAGCTAAATCCTTATTTTTTACATTATTTTCCTTATAATGAGCCATCCCCTTATAAAGAGGATTTTCCAGTATATATTTAATGGTCCCAGCATACCACTTGCCACCCCTTGCGGTAGGTGCGCCTTTTTCATTTAATTCCCTGGCAATTTTTCTTAATCCCATTCTCTTATATCTTTTCATTTTAAAGATCATTCTAATTATTTCTGCTTGTTTTTCATTTATTATTAAATTTTTGTTCTTTGTATTATATCCTAAAGCAGTAGCCCCTCCGGCATAACCGCCCTTTTGAGCTTTGTTAATCCTTCCTCCGCTAAGCCGCATAGTGATAAAAGCTTTTTCTAATTCAGACACTATTCCCATGAATTGCCGGAAGGCCTTTCTCATGGGGTCCTTGCTATCTAAATGAGGCTCCTTTATGCTGATAAGCTTTTTATTAAGCTCCTCTAATTTTTTAATCAAATGCTCCTGGATATAAAGATCCCTGGCTAATCTATCTAACTTGAAGATTAAAACCCCTTCAATCTCTTTGTTATT
>JABUBK010000051.1_pt1 | contig 20605 bp, 33 predicted proteins | sample 7332671 | NCBI WGS metagenome assembly JABUBK01 (sample SAMN07256342, study PRJNA390944) | subsurface metagenome | isolation source: Methane hydrate marine sediment | place: Pacific Ocean: Eastern North Pacific, ODP site 1244 | collected 2002
CAATTCTTTACTTGGGCTACGTGCATAATTCATTCCTTCGACACCTAAAACAGCATTGGCTTTAACAACAACATTGTCTCGGATAATCGTATTTGAATAAACGACTACACCCGCGTCAATAGAGACATTCTTGCCAATATTTGCTTCTTTAGAAATATGCGCGAAGGATGAAATCTTCGCTTCTGACTTTGGAAAAGACTGTTCAAGAGTTTTTGCCAAGCCATACTTTTTTTCAAGGTCCATAACTCTTCAGAACCTCTATTGCGTTTTGATAAAAGAATTTTTCATGGGTCTCTTTTTCTATGTATTGTTTCCACTCTTCTACAATACTGAAGGGAAGCAACGGATAGTCCGTACCAAAAATAAACTTGTGTTTAAGCCATTTATTCATAGCTTTAATGAAGGACTGTGAGAGATGTTTCGGGCGTAAACCACTAACTTCTAAATACACGTTTGGATGTCTCTGAGCCAACACTAACGACATTCTGCCGAAACCATTTCCAGCATGAGACATTACCAGCCTTAAATCTGGAAAGTCTACAGCTAGATTGTCAAATCTAAAAGGCGCGTTAAGTGAGAGTTTAGCTCCGGTGTAATAATGCAGGGAAGAATGTACGATAGCGCAGATATCATAATCTACGCAGAGAGCATAGAGCGGATATATTTTTTCATCATCAATCGCCATCGGAGGATTCTGCAAAAGACCGCCGAAATTAAAACCATAAAAAACACCCGACTTCAATGCTTTGTTTAAAACAGAATAAGCATGCATCACTCCATAATCCAGTTTTGCACCCGCAACAGGAATAAAATATTCGTATGAGTTAGCAATCTTAGCTATATACCTATTACTTTTATCACTTCCAGAACATAAAACCGCCTGCGTTATCCCAACACCCTTCATTTCTTCAATTGTTTTTTCTGGTGACTGATAAGTTAATCGGCCCCTCATTTTGTAAAGTTCTATATATCTTTCAAACTGAGGTATCGGTGGAACCCAAGCTTCCAACCCTTCAACTGTACGGAGCCTGACTCTAAAATCAACAATCACCATAAAACCTATTATATATACACTCATATTTAACGACATGACACGTTTAATCGTTCAATCTTACGTGTGGAATGCCGCACAATTCATAACTGCGCCTATCCTAGCTCTCCATGGATATGTTGACGAGATTCAAATCTTTGATGGTGCGTGGAAAGGTTATCCTACCGCTAAAGTGCCTTGGAGCACTGACGGAACAGAACAAGTTGTGAAAAATCTTAAACTAGACTGTCCTTTACAGTGGATTCCATGTAAAGAATTTTATAAGAGTCAAGTAGCGAAGAAAACTTTCATGCTGAAATATTGGCATCCTAATGAATGGAGATATTTAATGGCTGACGATGAAGTGCCTGTGGGAAACATTAAAGGCGCTTTTGAAAGGGTCCGGCGGGCTGACCAAAAAATAATGATTGGATTCATACCCACCGTCAGGATTATGCTCCATCCTAAACCACATTTGTTCCAAAGGAAACGAAAATACGCTCCGCGACTTTTCAGGTGGCAGAAAGGCTTCCATTACGGTAAAACACATAATATAATTTTAAACGCGGAAAAAATGTTCAGAGATAACTGGCGACCCCGTATTTTTTTGGATGAAATGTTAATCGTTCATCTTAAATGGTTAAGACACAAAGAAAGGCGGGAGGCACAATTAAAATATCAGAAGAAACCTCATTAAGCTGGTATGAAGGCGCTGGCAGCCCTCAAGTCTACAACAAGCATTATAGTAAGTGGAAACCTAAAACGAGAAGGCAAGCCGTAAACCCTTGGCCCTATAAACTTTGGATGGCTAAACAGGCTAAAGGTTTAACTCTTGATGCTGGTTGTGGACCTGGCGGATTGAACAGGTTTTTAAAAAACACAGTGTTCTTAGATTTTAGCCGTGTAGCCTTAACGAAACGGTGGCAGGGTCGAAAACGAGTTAGAATATTAGCTTCTGTTGAAAACATGCCCTTTCAACCTAACGTTTTTGATACGGTGATAGCTAGTGAAGTGATAGAACACACGGATAATCCTAATAAGTTCATGTCAGAAGTCTATAGAGTGTTGAAAAAAAGAGGGAAATTCCTGTTTACGTTTCCTTGGCACGAGTTAAGTCGCACGCACAAACATAAAAAGATAACTAAGCGAAAACTCAGTATTTGGTTAAGTCCACACTTTAACAATTTGGTTTTCCCACGTAAAGTGCCTTCTCTTCAGGCAAGGCATCGCAGTATGGTGGTGGTTGCGAAAACATGAAGGTTGTTTACGCCTTCGTCGTCTTGGACCTTCCACATTGGGGTCATTTCCTACTTCTAAAAAGAGCAAAAAACCTAGGCGACTTTTTAGTAGTCGGTGTTTTAGACAACGATACTGTAGAATCTTACAAACGTCGCCCTATAATGAGTTTAGAGGAGAGAATGAAAGTGGCATCGAGAATTAAAGATGTTGACTTGGTGATTCCTCAATTTGAAAAGTATCCTCTTGAAACGTTGAAATTACTGCATCGAATTTTTCCTAAAGATAAACTGATATGTGTGCATGGTTCAGACTGGAAACAAGAAGGTTTCCAGAAAGTTACAGAGTACCTGCAAAGTGTAGGCGGAGAACTTAGATTATTACCTTATTATACAGCTACGTCAACAACAAAAAGGATAGATGAAATGGCGAAGAGGTATATGGATGAAGCCAGAAAGTCACCGTAAGTCTTTTGCGAAAAGTTTGTTGTGGCGAGGTATTGGCATTGTTGTTTTAGCATTTGTAACATTCATATTTACTAGGTCTCTGATACAAACTGGACTTATAACGTTTCTACATCATTTCACCTTCATCTTCATTTATTACTTTCATGAACGTGTCTGGTTTAGAATCCATCGAGTGCAAGGTAAAAAAAGAAGAGTGTTAAGGGCTTTCACCTATGAAATTATTCTTGGACACTGCGTTTTAGGACTAATCAGTTTCATAGTAACTGGTTCATGGACAAAAGTAACACTCATAACAATTACTTATATAGAAAATAAATTGTGGATGTACCTAGTTTACGATTGGATATGGGAACATTTCTAATCACTTTAAGTCTCTAGTATGTATTCCACATTCTCCGCCACATTTGCTTGTGCCTTTCCATCTGCCTCCTCTTTCCTCAGTTGTGTTTGGTTCTGAACAGCAGGCACATCCTAAACTTCTATAACCTAACTTGTAGAACGGGTGAACTGGCAGGTTATGAGTTGCCGTGTAACGCCACAAGTCTGCTTCTGTCCATGAAAGTATGGGGTTTATCTTGGCGAGTCCTCTAAACTCAACTTCTTGATAGTTAGTTCTTGTTCGTCCCTCATCTTTTCTTAATCCAGAAATCCAAGCGTCTAAATTTTTAACTGCTCTACGGCAGGGGGCTACTTTGAAAATACTACAGCATTTATCGGGGTCTTTCTTATGTAGTTCTTTAAGTTCAGAAGTGAGTTCCACATTTGCTTGGTACACTGTTAAATTTAGCTTCCATATTTTCCTTACTTGTTCCATGAACTGTATAGTTTCTTTTGGCTTGAATGGAGTCATCACAGCGAACACTGGAATCTCAGAATTAACTCTTCTAGCTAAGTGTAACGTTACTATACTGTCTTTTCCAAAACTACAAGCTACAGCTACACGTTCATGGTCTCTGAGAGCTTTACGTATTAAGCTTAGAGAATGAGTTACTTTAACATCCATCTAAATACCTAATAAGTTTAAGGTTGGAAGACTTTTATAGTTTTAATACTAGGAAAGTGAAAACTGTTGTCTTAGCTGGCGGAGAAACCAATGAAAAGTACACGCGCACTGTTTTCTCTAGGAAAAACTATTTAGCATCTAACCACTATTGAAATATAAACGTGTAGGAGATTAGAATGAGCACTATTTCCGCGCCTTTAGTGGCTGACTGGATTATAAAGGGGCTACGCTGGAAATATATTTTCAGGGATATTAGAAAACCATTTAGTATTCCTGCAACCGAAGAAAAAAAGATAGCGATGCACCAATATCCAGAAGGTGTTTTCCTGTTCGGTAAATTCGTGTTTGACAGGCCCTTCGGAGGAGTAAGAGTAGACGCTTATCCAGAATGGCCTATCACACTGGACATTCCAACGTTATGGGCTGACGGAGTTATTGCACCTAACGTTTGGGGCTGGCTTAGCCGTTACCGTCCTGCTCCATTCGCGGGAAACCCAGGCACTTACAGTTTAATTATTCCACAAGGACAAGTTTGGCAGAACATTTTTGAAATGTGGCTTATAAACACTGACCCTACAATATCCATTCGTTGTCTGCGTTACCTATACGCTATGGCTGTTCTTTTAGAACCACGTTCACCTGAACAAGCTAAAGTTTTTGAAGTGGAACGTGAAAACTAAATGGTTACTACCAAAAGATTCGGAAAAACAACTGTCGGAGCGCAATCAGCTTATGCTTATGCTGGGTACAAGAATGCTTGTCGCTACCCGCTTTCAGAAGATGGTTACGTAACTTCAATATCAGTTCACATTACTGTGCCAGAAATCGGGATTGACTTCGGTGCACGGGCAGCTATTTACGATGAGGACAAAAAACTTGTTGTGCAAAGTACCAGGCAATTTGTTATGACATCTGGCTGGAAAACATTTTCTGTTTCAAGAACTTTTCTTAAAGCTGGTGATTACTGGCTTGCTTGGAAGGTACAGTCTAGGCGTATTGTGAGGTATGATTCCGGAGGGATTGGACAAACTATTCGGAACGCTGAAGCTTTCGATGGTTTCTCAAGCCTTTTTGGAACCGCTGAACAGTTTAACACGGCAGTTTCAATTTACGCTACCTACGAACCTTCAAAGGGAACTTTAAACGTTTATGCAGTTGCAGACTCCGAAACAGTAAAAGCTTCAGTTCAGGTGAAAGAAACCCAACAACAAGAGAACACACCGTTCAGCCTACGGTTAGAGCCAGGCACCTACACTTTAACCGCTACTTATGAAGACCAAACGCTAACGAAAATAATAACAATCGAGGCAGGTGAAACATCTACAGTCACTTTCCCCTTCACTTTAATGCATACGTTAACTATTGTTTCAGCGCCAATCCCAACACTTCCATTCACCTTAAACGGGGCAGACGTAGTTACTCCCTTCAACCAGAAAATGCCACAGGGAACCTACACCCTTATTGTTCCTTCACAAGTAACTTTTGGCGGGGTCGTCTATAACTTTCTTCAGTGGGAAAACGAAAGCACCAGCCGCACACGAACAATAAGTTTAACCAGAGACATCAACCAAGCCATAACCGCCACGTACCGTAGAGTGCCACCACCAATTGATGAGGCGGGACCAATCAACCAGCGTCAAGCCAAAGACACTCTGCAAGAAGTTTTCGGTCAAGGCGGAGACCTTTCACCAACAAATCCGTTACCAACTGAAGGCACAGGTAAAAACACGAATCCAAGACGATATGAAAAAGACTACGGCTTCCGTTCGGCCCCAACCACGATAGGAGCAGTAGCAACCGCATTATACACTACGGCTACTACACCTGCGAGAACTGCTGGACAGAGAGTAACGGTTTACAGTTTACACATTGAAAATCGGAGTGGCGCTCAAGCTTGGGTTTGGCTTGAAATAGCAGGTGCCGCGGTCACACCTGCGTATCCAGTGGCGAACAACAACACTCTTGCGGTTGATTGGCCTGCTGGATTAACCTTAGGAAATGTTGACATAACCGTGAATGGAACCGCAGGCGCAGTTGTGCAAATCAGCGGAACCGAGGCTTAAAAAATGAGTGAGAAAGAAGAGTTTGAAGTTGCAAGAGAAGCTCTTCGGACAGTTCACACTCGACGAGAATTGCAGAGGGCTAAGAAAAGGCTTGAAAAAGCTAGGAAGGCTTTAGAGGAGAGTGAACAATAATGCCTATGACTTATGCTCGTCCAGAACTTGAACTTAAACTGCGAGCACCTCTAGCTGGAGGAGAGCCTGGAACCCGCGAGTTCCGCAGAGCAACATCTGTTCTAGTTGGCGATGCAGATACTTGCGATTTTATCTGTGATGGAGTTGGGGACGATGTTGAAATTGTGGCTGCGTTAACCTATGTGAATGCTCTTGGCGGAGGAGAAGTGTTACTTCTTGAGTTCACGTATGTTTTAGTAGACCCAATAGCGTTTCCAGGCGACAACTTGATTCTACGGGGTTTGGGGCGGAACTCATTCTTGGATGGAGACGGCTTGGCAACAACGGAACATGCGATAGTCTTGTCAGGCGTAACAGACTGTGTGATACGTGACTTGGCAATTCAAACTGAGGATGGCGGCGGAAAAACCTGTCACTGCATCTTCATAGAGGACGGTTCAGACCGTTTCACTATCGAAACTGTTTGGATAATAGATTCAGACGACCAAGGTATTCACATTGAAGGCACCAACATATCTGCGGGTTGGATAGTTCAAGTTAAAATACTTGGCACAGACGGACACGGCATATTCGCGGATATGGATGCTCTTAATCTCTTCCTCCATCTCCAGATAAAACTTTGTTTCATTACAGAGATTGGAGGTGACGGCATACACCTCGTAGACGTGCAAGAAAGCCAAATAATCGGAAACATAATTTGCGGTGTTAGTGGCGACGGTATAGAATTAGGCATTACCACGTCAGAAATCATCATTACAAGCAATACTATCTGGTCCATCGTAGGCTACAGCATCAACATTAGCAATGCTGGCGCTGTTGACAACTGGGTTCTTAATCCGAACAGGTTGGATGGAACTGGATTAGGCTGTATAAACGACCTTGGCACAGACACTCGCCTCGAAGAAGTTGTAGAAAACGTTTTGGACAGTGACAGTTTCATAGGGGACCATCCTTCAGCCGTGTTACGTGACGGAGTAACCAATAACATACGTTTCGAGTTCAGGGTGCCAAGCGACTTTCAAGAATTGGTGAGAGCTTATGTTTTAGTTGTGCCTCGCGCCACAGGAAACTTGCGTCGGAGTGTTACATCCATGTGGGGTAGATGGTGCACTCAAGCTTACAATGCTACTGTTGGTCCTGGAATAGCGTTGAGCACTGTAGCTGGACTTACAGCCGACCAGGTTGAATGTTTAGACATTTCAGCAGCTTTAGTGGGTGCCACGGCCAACGATGAGGTAGGCTTCACCTTTACGAGAGCGGGTGGAGACGCCTTAGATACTATAGACGAGGATGTTGAAGTGTTAAAGTTTGTGATGCAGTATGTCTGAGCAAGAAGCTTGGCAACAATTTAACGAGGCAATGGAAGGCTTAAAACAAGTTCACACTAGAGAAGCGCTTGAAAGTCAAAAAAAGAAAGTTCACAAAGCAAGAGAAGAATTAATTAAATTATCGCCAGAGTTTCGTCAGATGCTCATGCGGAAAAAGGCGGAGGCAGAAGAAAAAGCGGAAACGCGACGTTTACAGATGGAACTGAAAACTCAAGTGTATATGCAACAGGTGGAAACTGTTAGAACAAAGGCTGAAGGGTTTAGGAGACAAGCTGATTCAATGGTGTCTCGTTTTCCGACTATAATGAAACCGTTTGGAGGAATGACAAAAATGCCTTTACCAGACGACGACGTAGAAATTCTTGTCTGTCCAAAATGTTTAACGCGATACGTGAACTGGCTTAAAGTTAATAGAAAAACGGCTCGGAAAGAGAAGTTGCCGAAAGGTGTGAGGGAGATTCCGTGGTGTTTCCGCTGTAAGAAAAGAATGGTGAGGATGGCACGGAAAGAAGTTAATAAGAAGAAACGGGAGAAAATGAAGGATAAGTTGGAGATGAAAAAATGAGTTACACTCGTATGGGGACAATCTGCGCTACAGTAGTAGTCAGTATGGAGCCTGATAGAAGCGGCAATTTTGTTTGTGACGGTACAAATGATAATGTGGAGTTAAATGCCGCTGTAACATACGTGAATGCTCTAGGAGGAGGAGAAATCTTTGTTCTACGCGGAACTTATATTGCGGGTGCGGTACCTGTCATCTCATTAAACAACGTGGCTAACATTTCATTGATTGGCGAGGGAAAAGCAACAGTTTTCGAGACTGCCGCTGATTGTATTGAAGCCAACACCTCTACAGGGCTGATAATAACGCATGTTTGTGCTCACTCGAACACGGCAGCTTGGTCTGACACAAATGATGGCATTGACCTTGACAACTGCCAAAACTGCTTCATTGTCCATAATTGGGTAACTCAGACACATGACCAAGGCATTGTCCTTGACGATGGCTGCACAGACTGTATTGTTGATGGGAACATCATATCTGGCATACCTCATGCAGATGACAACTTAGGCAACGGAATAACTTTAGCTGCAACTGGATACAGAAATGTCGTCGTAAACAACATTATCGACTGCAACGAGACTGGAGACAACGGTATCTACCTGTCTGGGTCAAGAGACTCAAACATTCATAACAACACGATTTTAAACCCGAGAATCTACGGCATCCAAGTCTTGACTACTCTCAATGACATAATTGAAAACCGAATCATAGTCACTGGCGACCAAGTGCCTACGGCTCTCATATATAGTGCAGCCACCGACAGCATAATACACGGCAACCGCCTCAGCTGCACCCTCGCTACAGACGGAATCTACTGCACTGGAGACAGAACCATAATAACAAGCAACCATTGGAACCGTGGCTTCGGTGCGGCAGCTTTAATTGGAATACGTTTAAGTGGAGTGGCAGACTCGGTGATAATGAACAATATTATGCGGGGAGGAACAGGAGACTGTTGCGACTTAGTAAACTGTGACAATAACGCAATTATAGGAAACATATTTACTTTATCGGCAGGCTACGGTATTGACATTGACGCAGACAGCGACGGCAACAGAGTTTTCCTAAACACACTAGCGGGTAATGTGACTCTTCAAATCAGAGATTTAGGCACTAACACGGCGCTTCCAACATTAGTCTTGCAGTTTATAGAAGGAGGAGACGCTGCTGGGCCTCAACACGCGCAGTTTATTCACGCTGACGCAAATCCAATGGGGTGGGAAATAAACTTGGCTGCTGAATGGGCTATAGCTTTAGGTGTGATGCCTCCTGGATGTCAACAGAATGTTAGAATTAAAGTTTGGGCTGCCGCATCAGCGGCTACAGCTAACAGAATGCGCGTTGAACTTATTCTAACAGGAGCGCAAAGCGGTGAATCGTGGAATGCGGAAACAGTACAAGTGGTAAATAAGCCAAGCAACGAGTTAAACTTCGCAGTAAACGACGTTATCACTTGGACTTTTGATGCAACCGATGACCTTGATATTGACGATTTAGTTGCAGGTGACTGCCTAGAAATAAAAGTGAAACATAATGTAGCGGGAAACGGGGACATAGCGACAAACGCAGTGTTCCGATGCGTCACATTTGAATATGTTTAAAAACTAAATGGGTACATATTAAGGTAGGAGAAAAAAATGGTAAGACTTGTAGCAACAGTTGTCCTCACATGGAATGACTGGTACGTTTACAAAGACACAACAGAAATACCAGACCCACTATGGAGTGACCACGCACTTTTCAAGTCATCATTAGGCAACTACAGCAATTGGGACCCTGTAACAATTGAGCAGCAAATACGATGGCTGGACCAGGCAGGCATAGATGTTGCTTTGATAGCGTGCAACTATAATCAGACTGATTTGGTTCTGTTATTTCTAGACAAAGCTCAAGAACTGAATGCGAAAGTAAAAATCGCTATATGGTTCAACGGCAGCAATTTTACGGCAAACACAAACCTCGTGTTAGAAGGTATAAAAAATGCTGGGGATGCGGTGTTTAATCATCCTTGGTATGCAAAACTGGATGGCAGATATATTGTCAGTGGATATTTGAAGCAGCCCGGTCAAGGTTGGCATTTAGAATACTGGAAGGAATGTAAAGATGAATATCCGCAACTTAGTATCTGGGCTTGTGGCTGGCATCCTAACTACTGGGAAACTTTAGACGGTGTAGTTGACGTTATGATTCCGTGGTGTACAGAACGAAACAGCATCGCAGAAATAAACGCCATGTACAACGCAGCGCAACAATGGAAGAAGCAACCTTACAACGGATACGGCGTTACACCTGGATTTGATGCTTCAGGGCTTAGAAACCCAACGAGTCCGAGGATTGTAAACCGTCGCGACGGTCAATGGTACATTGAACAGTGGCAGAACATTAAAAACTTAGTTCCGCAACCCGACATCATTATGCCACCTACTCTGAATGACGCTGGAGAAGGACACACAATACAGGATAACGTGGAAAGTAGAAGTTCAACCACTAATTTTCAGCCTTTCGGAGTCAAATATCTTAACCTTACCAAGACGCTGGGTGACGCTTGGAAGGGCATCACGCCTACGCCTCTATTAGCCACGTTTAGTCTAGCAGCAATCGGCGGTGGAATCGGCTATGCTTCTAAACCTGAAAAACCTCTTACCCATATGCTGGTTGGAGCAATTATATTGGGAACAGTAGGTTTTATAATTGACCGCTTACGTAGTTAAGGAGGGGGCAAAGTGAGCTACCTTCAAGTTCCCATAAAAATCGAAAAGGATGCGGTGCTGCACTATCGAGTTGTAGGTCCAAGCGACACAGAGCCAACACCTGCGGACGGTTACAATATAGACCCGGAATCCATCGAAATCGAAGGTGTTCCAGGCAAGTTCTGGATAGAATACAAAATCGTCGAAGCCTAAAACTTCCCTTTTTTTATCTTTTAGTAGCCACCACTATAATAATAATGACGGCTGTAACGCCTACCACAACTAGAGGCCACGGAAACGGTTTTGGTTCTTCTCCTTCTTCAAAGACAGCTTCTAACGCTGAGTTCTCAGTGATTGCTCCTACTGTTGGGTTCTGGTGACTATACGGCTCTATGAGTTGACCGTTAATCAACCAATGTTTAAACTTGTAGCCGTTCTCTGCGATAGCCTTTACCGTCACGATGGTTCCCACATCATAAGAATGGGTGCCTGGCGCGGGGTCAGTGGTTCCTCCAAGTCCAGCCGTTATAACCAAACTAACCTGAGCTACTTCTGCGACTACGGTGGCTGTAACTTGGTTGCTATCTTGAAAATCCGCGCCGTAGCTTGCTCTAGCTTTAAGAGTGAAAGTTCCAACTCGCGTAGCAGGTATGGTGAAGACGGCTGTAGCGTTTCCGTTTACATCTGTATCTACGCTGGTTTGTGCTGCTAGAAACCATTCACTGTTCTCAAGATAAAGAAGTTCTATGAGAATGCCTGAAAGGTTCGGTGTACCTCCCACTATCTCTACTGTAAACGTGAAGTCTTTCCCAATCACTTGTGTCGGGGGAGAAACTGATAATGTGACAACGGCAGCCAACTTAACAAGGGTTCTCATCATCTCTGTTCACTGCCTCTCTATCTATCGCTTCTTCATTAAAAGACTTTCTGATTTATGAGAGGTTTGGTCACGGTGAAAGTGAAAACAGTTCCAGGTGGACCAGAATCTTTTCAACTGTAAAGCTTTTAAATGTAAAAGAATATTCATCATTGAAGTTAGATTTCCAATGGTTAGAAGATAAATGAGCGAACTAACTAAATGTGATGTACTGGATGAGCAAGGAAGATACAAAGAAGCCATCATCTGCTACGTTACAGAGTACCAGCCAGCCAAACTAAAACTAGGCGACCCCTCCTACCCAACCTCTCAGAAGTCCGAAACACTACAAATACGAAGAGTCACAGCACCAGCATCACCAGCAATAGGAATACTTATAATTTTAGGACTTGCATTAGTTCTTATCAGTTGATTAAAATGAGTGTTATAAACTACTCCACAGCCAAAAAATTGGTGTTGGCTGACCTTCGTAAAACAATGAAGACTTTGCCTGTGGCTGAACGTGAACGCCCTCGCTATATGATAAACAACATACCTTACAGCATTTTGGATTTGATAGCCGCTATAGAAAGAGATACAACCGAAGGAAAAAAACAGGTGTTTGACCGCGCGAAGTACTTGGGCTATGTGGTGAAGTAATTGCCTACTGCCCTGTTCTTTCGACCAAACAAAGACTTGGCTTTACAATATGGAAGCGCATGGCTTCGGCTTGGAGTTGAAGAAGCAACTAAACGAGGCTTCAACGTTATAGACGTGGTTGACGAAGCTGCAACATTTGACACTCTCAAGGGAATATTGGAAACTGAAAGAATAGATGTGGTAATACTTCTTGGACATGGAAATGCCTCTACTTTCACGGGGTTTGAGCAGAGAGTTGTTTTCAGGGCTTGCCAGAACGATGAGGTGATGAGTGGGACAATAAGTCACTTTCTTTCCTGCTCTGTCGGCCAACAACTTTTACCTTCAATAATTGAAAAAAAAGGAGTATGGACAGTTGGTTATCAAGTTGATTTCAATTTTATGATTGAGCCCCCAGAGGCCGTCGAGCCTTTTAGAGACATAACCCTCGCCATAATCACCAAAATATTGGACGGAGGCAAACTCAAAGAAGTTTGGGATGCAGGAATCAATATGGGCAAGGCTTGGGTGGCGAAGCTTTGGGACCGCCCTGAAATCTGGTGCGCGGAAGCAATCCAACTAATAAACCACGACATCCAAGGTCTGATTGGATTGGGTAGTGAAGAAGCCTATATTACACCAGCAAGAATGGCGCCCTCTCAAATGGGTGGACTGTTACTGTTAAGTGGGCTTACTTTAGTTTTGCTTACAGGCTAACGAGAAAATATTTAATATGACTTAAACAATAAGAAAAATGGTGAGTAACATGACTAAGAAGAAAAATAACCCGGGAGATTTTGTGCCTAGACGTTTTTGTGATGAACGAACTCGTCGCATTGAACAACAAATTAAATCAACTAAAAAAGAGATTTTAGCCGCGATAAACAAAAAACATAACTCTCCAATGACGTGGCAGGCTAAAGCTACTATACTCGGAAGTTTGATAGGTTCAGTATCAGCAATTATTATTGCGTTTTTAGCGTAGAAAAAAAAAGGGGGTTAGGGTGGGGGTGGGTGGTGTGGTGGTCTGGCAGTTTCCGCTGGGGGTGCGAAGTATGGTTTTACGCGTCTCCAGATTACTTTCATCCATGTTTCCACGAAGGCAACGACTCCTACTGCGAGCATGTATCCCCAAATAGTACCAAAGTCTATTGATGGGCCTCCTATTTCTCCAATGACAAACGCTAGCATTCCTGTAACACCTCCAACTACTACGGTAGTGAAGAACTGTGTGGGGTCGAATGTGTCTTGCTTGGGGTCTTTAATCTTGAAGAATCCTGATAAAGCCCAGACTATCCCTGCTATGACGAAGGAAAGCAATGTTTTCATAATGGTTTCGATTTTCGCTTGAAACTCTCCGTTTTCGTCATTGGTGACACTAGTGTTGGTGTCGTTGCTGTTAGCGTAGCCTACCGGCATCGTTAGCATTAGACATATCAGCGCAATGGTTATTACAATGCCTAAAAGTTTTTTCAGGATGACTCCCTCAAACTCTAAAGGGCAAATAAGTGCTTTAAAAGTTTTTCTATCTAATATGCTGCTTCCACTTCTCTAACGTTGCAGTGTTAGCTGGGTGAACACAAACTAACTTGGCAAATTTTCTTTTCTCTTTTATCGCTTTTTCCGCGCGTGTTGCAGCATCCCTGTAAAATCCACACCTATTGCAAAAGTTTTCGTGGAATTTTATTTTCTCTTCTTTACTGGCACCCGGCGACAGCATTAATTCACATGTGACTAAATAGAAATTTGGTCCTTTACCTACATACTTTGGCATTGTTTAAACCCAAAGTTTTTTACTGTAAACATTCTATTTAAGAGTTAGGTGTAGGAGATATGGTATATGTATTAAGCCGTAGACGAGGTGCGCCTAGACGAACTGAGCGAGAACGCAGAATCACTCATGAAGCTTTGTATGGCAGAGGAGCAAGGTTGCCAGCTAGACGTTACCGTTTCGCTCCCCAAGCAGTGACTCCCCAACAAATAAGTTTACAAATCGACTGGACTCCTATTCTGCTTATTGGAGGAGGACTAGTCTTGATATGGCTGATGGGGAGAAAATGATAAAAAAAGGAGAACTATGCACAATAGCCGTTTTCAGAGCAGTATGGAAAATACTTGAAGAATCTAAAAACCTAGAGGATGCCAAAGAAAAATACAAGGCGCTGATTCCCAAATTGATATTGGAAGGAGTTAAGGATGGGTGAAAAAGACAAAGCTATGTTGCTAAACCAATTAATCGAAGAGTTTGGTAGTCCAGGCATACTTGTTGACCCTGACATAGCAAAAGCCACTCCTTGTCGATGCTACACAGTCCATGATAAACCGACAATCTGTTACAGCAAAGGAGTAATGGGGACTTTAAGTAAAGCTCAGAAAGAGGCTTTCTGCAACCCTTTAATTAAGCTGGGAGAGTCTGAACGTGCACTCAAATTTGCTGAAGCCGCAAAAGAAGCCCATAAGAAAATTGAAAAACTACCGAAAGGCGAAAGGTTAGGACCTTGGCTTACTGAGATGGGAAAAAAACTAAGAGAACGCGGAATTGAACTGTAATGCCTACTATCCACCGTAGCTATTTAGGTCAAGCAGCAGTTGCAAGCGCTTTGTTTTTCTTTCTTGAAGACCCCAAAAAATACTGGTGGCTAAGCATATTAATAGGCGCTGGAGTAATCCTCATCGTTGACGACCTAATTTACCACTTGTCAGACGGAAAATACTGTCTCTTATGCTCCATAATACCGCCTCCAGGCTACGAAGGAAAATAAAATTGGAAACGAAACATCTAGCTCTACTGCTTCCAATCGGCGTTTTCCTATACTTAATCTTCACTCAGAAACCTAAACTTGAAACCCATCCGTCTACGGGAAAAGAGAAATACTATTTGAAATTTAACAAGGACGAAATCTTTAAAAATCTGTTGGGAACGGAAGGCCATTTTAGAAATATTAAAGAAAAAGGCGTGGATACTGAAGGCTTCTTAAACTGCGCCGTTAAACATTTGGCAGATGCAGAGGGTCACCTTGACGAAGCCATAAGCCATAGTCTAGTCGCTGAAACAGCAGAAAAATCTGAGAAATTCCGTCAACTTAGAAACAAAACCCGCGATTTTAGACACAATTTACAAGCTGGTAAAGTTTCTGCCGAAAGAGGCATTGAAGAAATCCGTGAAATAAGGAATGAATTTGAAGCTTTCAATCCTGAATATGATATAAGTAAGTGCATCGCATGTACTATTGATGTAACAGTGAAGAAGGATGGGAAAGTATTAGGTTTAGGCGGTCTAGATGGGGCTGCTTGAAGCGCGGATTATTAATGATTTGATAGGAAACAGACATCTTAACATCGTTGTTGACTTGGGTTGTGGCGAAGGAGTTTTAGGCTGGATAATACGGTCAAAAGTTAATTATTTAATCGGTGTAGACCATAACAAGTATAGGCTTACAAGTGCAGAGGGAAGGAACGTTTATGACGAGCTTGTTTTCTGTGACATACGAGATTACATGCCACCACCTAGAACGGAAGCCGTCATTATGATTGAAGTTATAGAACACATCACGAAAGAAGATGGTGAACTTCTGCTTTCACAATTAGGTTGGGTTCCCATTATTGTTTTGACTACACCCCAAAAGTTTTCCCCGTTCAGCTTTAGAAACGGTCATGTAAGCCTCTGGACACAACAAGATTTCATTTCCCTCGGGTACGAAACAATGCTATTTGGTAGACCATTTCGCTTCGAGTTTTTCTTCGGAAAAACTCTATTAGCCTATAAAGGGCTTTCTTAAGGGGGAATGTGTGGCTCCACACTTCTAGAACATTCCAAGCTGGTTAAGACAGTGGGAGTCGGTTGTAAGCATCACAGCACCGCCAGCCCACACCCCTATACCCAAAAAAGTCTTTAAAGACCCGTCCTTATATTTACTGTTGTTGGCGTAACTTATGCCGTGGCAACATCGAGGCAGATTCTCAACGATAGTACAAGTAGAGGTTGGTAGATTAGACGCCTTTCATGACGGAACGGTTTTAGCTGATGGAACGGAGCAAACAATCCTAGAATATGACGGGGTTGCTCGGATTATGGGATATGTTGATTTAGGCAATATGTGGGATGGCGACATCGTTGTTATCTGCCAATATTTAAGGGTGAGACCGAGAGGTAAGTACAGGAAATACGCAGAAGAACAATATAAACACGCCCAAAAAATACCTCTGCTATATTTAAAACCGAAAGAATCTGACTACGGTGTAAAAGTTACTTTGCAACAAACCGCAGGATTTTTAAAGGCTTTCGATTACAACTTTATAAGGGAAAGATAATGTCAATTCCAACTCCGAAAGAGATTTACTGTCCAAAATGCGGTGTTCCCATAACGCTTGAGTCCATAGAAGACTCCAAAACACGTGTGAAACTTGAGGAAGCAGGATATATAACTGGAGCAAGAGGAACATGCCCCTGTGGAGTAACAGCTGTTTTAGCGATGAAGAAAATGCCTGCAAACCCCACTTTCACCCTAATGTTTAATATATACAAACTAGATATAAGAAAAGAGGAAGGAAAGAAAGATGTGTCCTGATTTTCCTAAACCTCCACCAGCATCGGTAGATGTGGCAGCGATATGGGCTTACGGAACTAGAGAATTATCTACTCCCGCCAATTATAAAGCAGACGTTACCAACCTTGACGCTACAGTATCTTCAAGGGCGCCATCAAGTGAATATGATACGGAAATGGCTCACTTAGACGCGGATATTAGCACTCGTTCAAGCCACAATGCTTCTGCCATCTGGGCTGAGGCAACAAGAACAATAACCGCTTTGACAGGAACGCCGAGAACAGACCTAATCGGTGAAGATGCTGACTTTGAAGCTGCAACGGGCAGACCAGCAAAGATTGCCAGATTAGACAATATTCCAGCTTATGAAACACCTGTAGAGGACAGCATTCTAATGGATGGTTCAGAGCAGGTTTTAGTGGCTAAGGAAGATAACAAAATTGGAGTGCTAGACGGCTACGTTGACCTAAGCACTATGGACACGGATGATGAGATTGTCATTCGTCAGTCTATGCAGGTTAAGGCTGCAGGAGCCTATGTGAAATACGCTGAAGAAACATATGTAGGTCCCCAAACCATTCCGTTGCTTCACATAGTCACTAAAACGGCGAAAGACAAAATCAAAATCACCGCAGAACAGACAGCAATTGGAACATACAGAACTTTAGACGTGCAGTTCTATCGTAGACTGCAAGCGTAAGCCTGTGGGTTGATTGACTGCTGAAACGCGGTCGCCCACTTCCGAATCTGGAACTTGGCATGACCCAACCAATGCTTACAATGACGACTTAGCCTATGCTTACTGTGGCAACGGAGAAGGCGGAAGAACTCACGATTATGAAGGCTACGGTTTCGCTTCTGAAGGAATGATTAACGAGGTTAGAGTGGATGTTAAAGGCCACTCTGGCGATGGAGCTAAACACTCCGCTAACGTTTACGTATGGGATGGCAGTCAGTGGCAGCTTGTAGGCACAATAACTGCCGGGGCTGAATGTTCTTCTCACCAGTTTGACGCTTCAAGTTTTATCAACACTCCTGAAAAACTGAATAATATCAAAACTAGGATTGAATCTGTCGGGCTAAGTGGGGGCGCTCCTGGGTCTAGATATGTTCGAGTCTGCTGGATTCCAGTTTATGCAGATTGGACACCTACTCCCCCATTAGAGGAGACAATAGTAGCGAAAACGTTTCCTATGAAGTATCTGGAAAAGCCTTCTGGAGCTAAAGAGCTTGTAAGTTTGGTGCAGGGCGCTACAGTTGTCGAAATAGCTAAAAACTTTCCCCTCATATTAATTAAGCGAGGAAGCGCAAGTGAACTTGAATCTTACTGGATTCCAATAAGTTTGGAGGTTGATGTGATGGTTTCGGTTCCAGACAGTTTCGTTGGAACGCATATTGCAGCGGTTTTGCCGGATGGAGTAGACACTAAACTGAGAATTGAGATTCCTATACCTGAAGATTTTGTATCTTTAACAAAAGCAGAGCTACTACTTGTGCCAGGAGGCACGGGAAACCTGAGGAGAAGCGTAACAACTAATTTTGGAAAAATCGGGCTAGAAAATTATAACCAGCATTCAGACAGCATAGCTGTTGGAGAAGTTCCCGTGACGCAAAACAAGATAGAAGCGATAGATGTTTCCGATGCTTTTACTGGTATTGCTGCTGAAGATATTGTAGGATTCGAGTTTACGCGAGAGGGAAGCCACGCAAACGACACAGTGAACGCGCCTTGTTATGTAATCGGTTTCAGACTTACATACCAGAAATAATGCGTGACCATTAACTTTAAATCTGGAAAAAACTATTCTACTGCTGTAGTTGCCTCTTTAGGGTGAGCGCGGAAGGACGTGTAGGAGACTTAGAAAAATCTCTCCCTTCCACACCCACCATTCTAAGACTTTGATTCTCCCTTTCTGAAATCGTAGTGGCGTAAACCTTTCTTACAAAGGTCATTAACTATTTCAGTGAAGTTTTTTTCAACTCCCTCCATTAAGAGTACCCCGCGTTCACGTTGTATCGCCTTAAAGAGCTTGGCTTCAAAGGTTACAGTCTTCCGAGGCACCTAAACACCACTACATCACAGAATCATTCTTGAACTTATAAGTTTTTCTTCCTTTCTTAACTAATCTCTTCTTTAAGTCGCTGCCGCACCGTCCACACTTCCGACATGATAAACCTTTAGGACGAACCCAATTACACTTGATACAAACATACTTGACTTCGAACACATCTTCAACTTTCATTTTTTCACCCCAAAAAAAAGAGGAGGTTATGCTTCTCATTTTGCTATGTGAAGGTGAGAGAGGAACAAAGGTGAAAACAAACCTCTCAGCGGCTAGAAAGGGGAGGTGACAAAACCGCCCAGTTTCCGCTACCTTCCGGTTCACCTTTTTCACGCTGTTTCTTTAACTGTCTATGTTTTCTGTCAAGCCATAAAAAGAACACTATGTTAAACACGAAGATGCTGATTCCAATCGCTAATGTTACTTCTTCTATATTCATGTTTTTCACCCCAAAAAGAGAGAATTATAAACGCCACCAATAATAGAATAGTTTACCGCAAAGCTTTACTTTATGTTTTTTAGCCCACCTGTATGCTCTGTAAGCCCATTTTTCACTTCTCACCTTAAGACTCAAACTTTCACCCCAAAAATGAGGGTTTTTGGCACGGTAGCCTAGTATAGAACGCCTCTGCCAGAATATTACATGGTTCTTCCCTGCTAATTATCTTTCTATTCTTAACCTTGAATTTGAAGACGGTGTCAATCCAACCGTGAAGTTCAGGCTTAACCATTCTCATCTCATCAAACTTAATTCTCACAGGGTCGTCTAGCAGATTCCGTCTCACGTCTAAGTTTTGCTCAAGCTTATGCTCTTTATGAATACGGATGTGATAGCCTTTTCTCGTCTGTTTCACTTCCACTTTTGTTTCCGGGAAAAAATGACAAGCGTTAAAGTAAACCCTTAATAACTCAAGTCTTGTCGGTTTGTCAAGGTCCACGCTAAAACGACGTCTACGCCAACTCATTATTTTTCTACCTCTGGAAACTCATCTTCTCTTACACTCACTCGTGTTTCCCAAGTATCCACAACTCTTCCTTTCTTATATTTTGCAATAGTCACGTCAACAACAGTTCTGAACGCATCGCTTTCCTCGATTGCTTCAGCTCCATATGTTGGATAAGGCGTGCCTTCACGTTGCTCATAATGTTCCATGTAAATGTTTTTAACCGTTGTAGTGGTGTATCGCCAGTATCCTCCTTCTTCTCTAACTTCATAACGTTGTCCTGGCATCGCTGGAAACCTGTACGGTGCAAACTCTTTTGTCTCTCTTGTTGGGCTTCCCCACGCTTCAAAAGACCCGCGAAGCTTATCTTCTATAACCTTTAGCACCCTCGAATCCGCAGGGTCTATCTCTGCTGGAATCGTGAACTCGCCTCGCAATTCAAAGCTTATTTCAGGCGTTTTCGTGGGGTCACGCACTATAACATCAAAGAACTTTGTGTATTCCACAAGCAAATATTTAGGGTAGGCTTCATGTTTCTTTTCTAGCTCTGTTTCAACATCTGTTATGCGGCTAGTGAGAATACTGACTTCTCTGTTCCAACTATCAAGTTCTCTTTGAATCCTCTCAAACCGTATAACCGCTGCGACTTCCCTCGTCTGCCAACCTCTATAAGTAGTTAGGCTTCTGCGGTCACGAGTTTGCCATCCACGATATGAAGCTATAGTCCGTCTTAAAGTAGCAATTACCCGACGTGTGACATATCTTTCTACGGGACTAACACGTGGAAGCCTTTCTTCATGCCGTCTAATCGCCTGTTCTAAATCCCAGATTTTTATAGCACGTTCTCGAATCCGTGTTTCTAATTCACGGATAGTTGCTTCTCTAACTCTCAATCGTTCCTCTGGAGGTAATCGTTCACGTTCCAAAAGCCTCTGGGTTTCTCGTCTTCTAACTGTAGCCTCAGTGAGCTGGTCCTTGAACCCTTCCAATAACGTTGTTTCTCTAGCAATTTCCGCCTTTAGCTCGGTAAGTGACAAGCTTT
>JABUBK010000052.1_pt1 | contig 20395 bp, 43 predicted proteins | sample 7332671 | NCBI WGS metagenome assembly JABUBK01 (sample SAMN07256342, study PRJNA390944) | subsurface metagenome | isolation source: Methane hydrate marine sediment | place: Pacific Ocean: Eastern North Pacific, ODP site 1244 | collected 2002
GCCTATTAGTATAATATTAATTATATCTTCAATACAACATGGTGATTTAAGTAATAGTTTTAGATGGATAGTTATGTTTTTTGTAGGTCTAACTATGGCTATTGCTTGGTTATGGGGATAAGAATTGAAGATTATAAATAAGCTATTCTTTATTGGCTTTATTACTCTTTTTATATTTATCAATATTAATGTATTTGCTGATGTAGATATGGAAGAAGGATTATATGCACGATATACTTTTGAAGATTATAATTATTCATCATACATTTATGATACCCAAAATAACGCAGAAAAGTTATTAGAATATGGGAACCCTACCCTTCATTATAGTGATGTATTGGGTATCGGTATGTATTATCATTTTGATGGAGATGATTATTTAAAAGATAATACTGGTGATGGTTTAATTGCAGATGGTGGATTTAGCTTAGATATAGAGAAACTAACAATATGCACAGTTGTAAAGACAGATTATACATCAACAGCACCAGATGCGCATTTCACAGTATCAGAAACCGCTAGAGATGGATATTTTTATAGGTGGACATCTGGTGATAATCACACCTATTTAAGATTAAGAGATTCATCAGCCACAATACAAGAATTTAGTTCAACACAGGAACTTAATAATACCGGATGGAGTTTATTAACTGCATGTTGGCAATCAGGAGATAACGGATTTGTTAGAATGTGGCATAATTCAACTATGGTATTAAATTATACTGGTTCATTAATAATACCTCAGATAGAAGGTAGATTTGAAATAATGAGGTGTCAATATTTCGGTTTCTATGGAATAGGAGATGTAGGGTTTTTAGAAATATACACCCAACCAGTTAACGATGAATGGGTTACAGAAAAATATAATAGTGTATTCGGTATAGAAGTAAACGTTACATCTAAATGGGTGGATAAAAGCGATATGTTATTTGAAGAATTGTTATTCGGTACAGGATTCTGGTTTGGATTACTACTTGTGATTGCTATATTACAAATTGTATGTTCAATAGTTCCGAGGTTTAGTTCATTAGGTGGTATCTTTTCCTTCTTACTCTTTATAGCCTATGTTATGAATATGGATTTAAACGGGTGGCATACATTCGGCATTATGTTAATGGCTGTGAATGGATTATATTTATTTATACAATCGAGTGAATAAAAAAGAGGGGATATTAAGATGAAGTTGTTTCCTTCTTAAGAACAGCCTTTTCTACTTTCTTAGCATCAGAAGCCTTTTCTACCTTCTTAGGTTCTGGGGTCTTTTCTAAGTAACATATGTCATTCACAACAGAAACGATAACTTTCAGTTCTCTTGCATCTATGCGTTTCTTTAGTTGTGTTCTTATGTAGTTGGAATCCTTATCCTTTACGGTGACTGTTGTAAGTTTATTATCTCCCTTGATAAAGGCATCAAGGAGTGGGTCATATTTGGAACCTTTGCGATAACGACGGGCGGGCTTTTTCGTGGTGGGCTTTAGCTGAAAATCTACCTGTTGGACATCCATGTTTATCCACCTAATAATCCAATACTCTATATAAAAATCTTATTGGTAAATAGTATTCAACAAATAGATTTATAAGGAGAATTGGTAACTAGGATTCAGGATTGCCGGAACCAATACGCGCCCAAACAGGTAGCCCATCCGGCAATCCTAAAAGAAAAGGGTTGCAGAAAATGAGCATAGAAGGTTACGGCATCATTATATGTATCACAGTAATACTCATTGATACATGGTTGATATACTGCTCAATAAAAAAGGTTAAGGCTCTTGAAACAAAACTTAAAGAATTACTGGATGAATAGTGATGTTTATGTTTGTGTTATTAGAATCCCTTTTTCTTAATTTATCTTCTATGATCACATTAGAAAATATTAAAAGAGTATTATGTTTAGTTATTGGTATAGTTTATTTTATTATAAAGTTCAGATTCAAAATAACACATATGCCTTCATATATGTATAATTATAGTATGGAAGAAATAAATACAGATACATATAATGAGATATTAAAAAACTATGTAAATAGTGTATTTATAATTAGTGTAATTGAAGGATTTTTAATATTTATTATATTATTACAATATGTTTCAGGTATTCAAATAAGTATAGAGATAAGCCAAAGTGGGTTTATAATATGAAAGATAGATATATTATGAGATTTAACGGTTTTGATATAATGAGAAATGGGTATAATGAATTTTATATAACGCTTCAAACTACAATGGGAGCAATAGATATAGGCGATAATAAAACATATGAATCTTTAGAAATTACTCAAAATAGAATATTAGAATTGGTTGAAGAAATGAAAATTAGATTCAGAGATAATATAACGGAAAAAGATAAAACAAATATTATAATAGAGCATATAAAAAAGGAGTTAAACGGTAATGAATAGTTTAATTGACGATAGCTTTAATAATTTAGTATCCTTTTATGAATGGGAATTAAAACAAATATATAAAGGTGATAAAAGAGCACCTGAAATATTTACAAGTGTATTTATTAGAAGTCTAATAAGTAAAGGAGTTATCAGATTAAAAATGGGATACATAAGAACCCATGTATTAACAAATAAAACGAAAAAGGTATTGAGGTTAAAATAATGAAAGTAAGAATAGCAATCTTGAAAACACTCTTAAAAGTAATGTTAGTGATTATAATGTATCTAGCTGTATATATTTTAATATTGATGATGATAACTATAATAGAACCTCATTTAATGCAAACCTTCGAAGTTTGGAAACATTTAGTATTATATACACCGTTAAATATTAAATTAACAAGTATATTTATAATTATAATGTTTTTAGTATGGTATCATAAAGATAAATGGTGGAGATGGTAGATGATGGAAAATAATATTATAAGAAGTAAAGAAGTTGAACTTAATAAAACTGAAATGTTTGTAAATAGAATACTTGAAGCACATACCGATATATATAAATCTAATATTGATGAATCAGATAAGAGCCATGCAAAAAATATAGGTCAGATAATGGGGGTTGTAATACATATTATAGGTGATGAGGGTTTTTCTAATCTTTCATCATCTACCATGAATATAATTGGTTATCGTGAATCTTTAATAAAAGAATTAAAGCGTATAAATTTAATTATTAATTATGCAATCACAACAGGTGAATATGATTTAACTGATTTTACTAAGCTATTAAAAAGAAAAAGGAGAAATAGATAATGGTTATTAGTTTTAGTCTTGAAAAGCCTTTAAATCATTTATTAAATGAGGGATTTGTTTATACGTTTAGAATAAAGAAAAGGAAAAGAGTAGGTAGAGATTGGTTTAATGTTGGTAGACTTCAAAAGAAAAAGGGTGATTGTAATATTTATTTAATTGGAGAATTTAATTATTATAATAATTTAGCAGAGTTTTTATATAAATATATAAAGTATAGTGGTTTTGATTCACAAATTGAATGGGTTAAACATATTGTTAAATTAAATAAATATAGACCTATTATAAATGGTTATCTTTATAGAGTTGATTTAAGATGAATGAAAAAATAGAGACAAGTTTAGGCATGTATGTTAATGATGATATTATAAGAGTTGGTGATATAGTAAGTTATCTTTCAATAGACAAGATTAATAAAGCTAGGTTTGAACCCTTACCTTCTAATAAATGGGTTGTTAGGCGTATTAAATATCAAGTTGTAACTACAATAAGAGTACATCATTTAACAATCGAAATAATACATTTATCAGATACAATAGATAAATTTAAGAAGGTAATATTAAAATGAATCTACGGAAGAAGATTATAATGTTACTTGTGCATATGATAACTAATCCTAATAGTTCTAAAGGTCTTATCCTTCGAGCAGAAAGTTTAGAAAAAAAGGCTGAAAAGATTGATGGAGAGAAACGGGAAAAGATGTTATTATATGCGCGATGCTTTAGAGAATTATCATTAAAGAACTTAACTATATTTGAGAATAAACAATTTATTAATAATAATCTATGGCGATTAAAATGAATGATAAAATGTTTCCTTTCGTAACTTGTACTCGTAATCCTATAGGTGGTGGTAATTTAAAATGTGCTTTTGATTGTTCTTATTGTTGGGCACAAGATATGAAGAATAGATTTAAATGGAATAAATATAAAGGTGATTTTAGAATAATTCATAAAGAGATAAAAAGATTAATTAAATTAAAGAAGGATGATTTGCCTTTTCTATGTGATATGATAGATATAGGAGACCCCAGAATCCCTAAACATGTTCTTACTTATTTGTTTACACTGATAGGTACTTTAAAATGTGAAAATGTATTATTATTAACCAAGAATCCTTATGTATATATCCAGTTTAAAAGAAACATACCATCTAATGTTATATTAGGTGCAACAATAGAAACAGATTTAGATATTACCTCACAGTATAGTAAAGCACCGTTAACTGAATATAGATTAATCTGTATGGAAAAATTAAAGGATTTGTTGCCTAATAATAAAAGGTTTATTAGTATAGAACCCATATTAGAATTTTCACCAACTTTTATAAAAGATATTGCTAATATAGAACCTTGGGCTATTGCGGTTGGATATGATAATTACTTTAATGATTTGGATGAACCAATATTAGATGAAACTATGACACTAATTAATCAATCAGAAAAGTTTACACATGTATATAAGAAAACCATTAGAAAGAGATGGAAGTTATATTAAATGGTTAAAGTAATAGAATATCGTAATTTTCATAAAAAACAGATTATAGTTTTAATATATGACTGTTTTGATAATTTAAATAACATGTATTTTAGACAGTGGCTAACTACTAAAGATATACAAGAATACTTATTGCAGGAATCAGGTATTTCAGTTAAAAGAGCAATCATAGCAAATATAATGAAATATTATATGAAAGGAATAAAAAGAGAGAAATTAAGATATTCAGATTTATATAAGAAATATGGACATACCTTTTTAAAGAAAACATTAAAGTTAAGTTATGACACAATGTTATATAAGCGAGCATGAAGTGATTAATGAAATGGATTCCTATAGAGGGTGTTATAAAAGCGGAAAACGTGTTAAATATTATTGTGTGGATATATTAAAGTGTCCAGTATATGATACTTGTATAAAGGTTGATAAGAATGAATGACCTAGAATATAAGTTAATACCTGTCAATAGAATACCTAAATCTATTATGAAGAAAAGAATTAAAAAGATTAAGATTGATGAAATAGAAATAAGGTATTTACAAACTGAGTTTCCTGATGTTTATAAAGCTGATTATATTCAAGATATTTATAAAAGATTAGGAGAAAGGAAGAAATGAATCTATTAGAAACTATTAGTAGTATGCTTTTTTTTCTTATCCTATTTTGGTTAGTATTTGCGGGTACTACTACTTTTAGTGGTGAATGGATACCACCACCAATTATTATTAAATTTATATGTTGGTTATGTGGTATTAATAAAGATAAGGAGAAAGAAAATTGACTTATCGAGTGATTAAGAAGTATCAGAATCCTAAAGAGAATCAGAAAGAAGTTAATAAATTCTTTATAAAAATTATTCAAGCCTTGACCAATGATATAATAGATGATGCACTTAAATTATGTTATCAAGAATATGGTTTATATCCTAATGTATATACGATTAAAATTATGCTTGAATTGTTAAATACTAAAATTCAGATTGATGTGAGTATAAAGGATGATGATTTAGAAAACATTAATAGAGGTGTATAGTATGATTGATCATGATAAATTAACTTTCTACAATATGGTTATGTTTTATAAACCAGAATTAAATAAAATATTAAAAAATGATGAATACTCATCAAGTGTTTTTACTGATTTAGTTAGAATAAGATTGCGTAAAATAGGAATACTTATTCATGTACGTTATAAAGGAAAGTATTTAAAAAGACATACAAGGATATTATATCCTAGTTGTTTAACATCAATGATATTATCTGGTCTATTTGATGAATACGATTTTATGGAATAAGGATATGGTTATATGCCTCAAAAATTATTAAGTTGGCAATTAAAAGATAAAATAAATTTATCATTTATAGATAAGATTAAATTAAGTAAAATTAAAATAAAACAGTTCATTAAAGAGTTAGATAATAAAGTATATGTTGCTTTTTCCGGTGGTCTTGATTCAACGGTTTTATTACATCTAGTTAGAGGCATAGACCCAGATATTTTAGCAGTTAGAGTTATCGAATCTTCTTATCATGAACTTAATGATTTTGTGAATACATTTGAAAATATAAAACAGATTAAACCAAGTAAATCTTATAATGAAGTAATAAAGGAATATGGTTATCCTGTTATTAGTAAAGAAGTGTCTAAGAATATTTCAAGATATAGAACAGGAAATGATGATGTAAAAAGATATAGAATGTTTGGTGTAAGAATAGATGGGAGTATTGGAAAAATAGGGGTCATACCTAATAAATGGCATTATTTAGTAAATGCACCTTTTAAAATAAGTGATAGATGTTGCGATATTATAAAGAAGAATCCAATTAAGAAATTTGAAAAAGAATATAAGTTAAAACCATTTATAGGTATTAAAGCTAATGATTCTTTAAGAAGAAGATTAGACTATTTAAAAAAAGGTTGTAATATATTTTTAAAGAATCGAGAACAATCAAGACCTTTAAGTTTCTGGACTAAAAGAGATATTAAAATGTATATAAAGAAATATAATTTAAGTTATTGTTCTTTATACGATAAGGGTGAAAAAAGTTTAGGTTGTATATATTGTTTATTTGGAATACATTTAGAAAAAGCACCTAATAGATTTCAAAGAATGTATCATTTAAATTCAAAATTATATAATTATGGATTAAATAATTTAAATATAAAAATGGTTCTTAACCATATTAATGTTGATTATAGACCAATTAAAAAACTAGATGAATGGTGGTAATTATAAATGATTTTGGATATTGGTTGTGGCGAAGAATATAGGGGAGATGTTAATTTAGATTTATTTATGTACGATTCACCCCATACAATTCAATGTATTAATCCCAAGTATATCCCTTATTTCATTAATGGAGATGCACAACATTTACCTATTCGAGATAATGTTTTTAATGTTGTTTATTGTAAGCATGTAATAGAACATTTAGATTATCCTTTAGATGCTTTAAAAGAAATGAATCGGGTAAGTAATAATAAAATTATTGTTATCGTACCAAATAACCCAATTATTAAAGAACACTATGAACATATATATTCTTGGAGTTATACAAGTTTCTACCATATCTTAAATAGATACATGAAAGTTAAAAAGATTATTGTTAGTAGCACAAGAAGTGATTTCAGTAAAAGATTTACTGTTAGATTTGCACATCTATTACCATTTGCATTAAGAAGAAAAACTTTTAGATGGTTAAGTTCCATATATGGATTTGAGTTTATCGGAATATGTCAAAATTTAGATATGGAAAAAGAGGATTCCTTAGAATAAGATTATCATGGTTATTACATCATTTAAAATATCTAAAATATTATATAATGAGTTTAAAGATTCATCCTGAATTAAGTTTATATTCTATAGATTGTATTATGTGTGTATGGGATGAATATGAGAATATAGATTTAGCTATTAAATCAGCTATTAATTTTGTAGATAGATTTATTATTATTGATAAGAATGGGAAATGTGAAAGAATAGTAAATTTCTTTAAAGATAAAACCAATATAGAATATTATATTAAACCAGAATTAAATTTAACAGAATCAAGATTATATGCTATAAGTAAATCTAAAGCGAATTGGATATTAATATTAGATGGAGATGAGGTATTAAATAATGTAGATAAGTTAAGAGGTTATATGAATCACAAGCATATAATTCTTAGGACTCGAATGAATAGGTTAGTTGGTAAATATAATTTAACTGAACCATTACAAAATAGTTATCATAATTTTCTTTATCATAATAATAATACATTCTTTATAAAGAAGGGGAATATACCTTTACTGAAGGGAAGGGGAGTATTTCTTAAAGATATATTCAAGTTTAATTTGAATGTGAAGAATCCTTTAAGAATGTATATTAGATTGTATCATTGGGATACTTATGATAAATATGTTGACCATGTTAAATATCCTTCTATAGAGCAATGGTTAATAGATGATATGGGATTAAGACCTACTCAATATTATTTAGATGAATGGTATAAAGAATTTATAGATGGTTTAATTCCTTATGATGAGAATATATTAGGTAAAATACCTAAAGTAATAAAAGACAATAGAGATTTTGATTTAATAAAAATCCCCCCCAATTAAACTTATATATTTGAATGTTAATTACTATTTGATATAATTGGATGAACTTATTTATCCTAATGGGCAAATAGGTTTAGAAGGTGAATATAGGGTTGCCTCTTTATTAGAGGTTGCATATGGTAATCTTGAAGATGGATTAAGGGAGGCTGTTTCTCATAAGATTAAAAATGAAAGTACAGGAACTAATCATTATCCTGATTTAATCTTTAAAGGTCATAAACATAATTATGGTGTAGAAATAAAGACAACATTAGAGTATAGACCTAATCGAAAGTATAGAAATGGTATAACTACAATTTATAAAACAGCCAGTGGGATTAAAATTAATCGTAATAGTTGGGATGATTTAACAGAGTTTTGTAAAGAATATAATCTTAAAAGGCTAATAATTGTAGAGATAAGACTAACTGAAAAGGGTGATAAATATGTTTATTGGGTTATTGATGGTGGTTCTGTAGACTATTTATTACATAAATCTATCGCAATAGATACTGTATTTGTAAGTACCCATGATATTTATCAAAATTATCATAAATTAGATTCTTTAATAGAGTTTAATATATTATAAAGATTTATATAGTTAATTGTATTTAATGTTTATAAAGGTGGTTAAATGAGTTTACTATCTAAGATGCGAAAGGAGAACCCCCGCATGTTTGATGTAAAATTATTAGATAGACCACTACCTAAAAGTAAATTACTTGAAGATATTAAAGAAGGAAAGAAACCAGAAACCAAACATATCCCCTTAACTGAGTTTTTTAAATAATTCCTTTTAGAATTATTTTAAGACATATGAAATAACCCTCATTTTTCAGCTCAAAAAATTACGTTGTAAATGGAGTTAGGCTCCTTATCATAGACACATTTAACTTATATGCAACCAGCCCCATCTATGGATTAAGGTGTTGCGAGATGCCCCCAAAGGCGAAGATAGACCCGGAAAAGTTTGAGGCTACAGCCCTCAAACTTAAGACCCTAGATAACGCGCCCATAGCTAGAAGTATGGGAGTGGATAGAGTAACCATATGGAGATTTAAAGGAAATAATCCTGATGTAGTTAAAGAAGTCTTAAAGAAGTTACAGGGTGTTAAAACTGTAAGATTTGACGCCACATATGTTAGTATTGATGCCTTTAGAGAATTGCCTATAATACAAAAATGGCGAGAATTACAACTTAGACGACCAAAAAGACCAAATGATGAGGTTATACATAATAGATTAAACGCCTTCTTTAATGTATGCCGATACTTAAAGCTTTCACCAAATAGAATAACCCCCGAATTAGCAAGTACCTTAATAATGAAGGTAAGAGAATATGAAGGTAGACATTTGCAGGATGCACCCCCAGAGTATAGAGGATTATCTTACTATACTGTTAGAAAACCAGTAAGGAGTTTCTTTCAGTTAGTTCATGGTGTATCTGGTGAAAGATTGACAGCATTGGGAATAGATGCGGGAAGGTCTAAAGGTACGGGTTCAATGGCTGGTCATAGAGTGACACAAGAACAGAGAAGCCTATTTATAAAGTCTATACCTGATGCTATAAATTGGGTAGAAGAACATTCAAGTGAATTAAAAGGATTAAAAAGAATTGATTGGGATTATAATGATAAAATAATGATAGAACTTGAATTAAAAGGAATCGCTTACTTTATGTATTATACAGCAACAAGAATTACAGCATCTCATAACATAATGTTAAACGATACTAATCATAAAATCAATCCTGAAATGTGGAGAATCCACGTACTTGATAAAGGTAGAGGTGGAGGTATCCACTGGCAAAAAAGATTAATGGATGATGGAATAATAAAACTACAAGAATACATAAATACAAGATTTGAAATCCCAATAGATGAAATTAAAGACACCATTCCCGATATGAATGAATACCTATTTCCTTGGACACACAGTAATACTAAGAATGAAACCGCTATAATGAAAAGAGCTTTAATAATTGCAGGAAATGAAGCCATACAACCTAATCATATATGGCGACATACATTTGCACAAGACAGCCTAAAAGCTACGAATTATAACTATGAATTATGCGCTGAAATAGGTGGATGGAAAAACACGGATACAATGAAGTTATCATATGGGGAAATAGATGAAGAAACAATAGAAACAGGACTTAGAAAAATAATGGGCTTACCAGTAATCGAAAAAGAACCGAGGTTCCTAAAATGGTAGCCCAAATATATATTATACTTCAATACTCAATAACCTATCTTCTTTTTATTGCTCCTATCTGTAAGTGGTATATACGAGTGTTGAAACGGGAAGGGATAATAAAATGCCTCAAATTGAATTAACGGAAATGTTTGTTGATAAGATACTTGTGTTGATGTTTCTCGCTACCATCTACATGATTATTATTAATACAAGTATTCTTAATAAAATTATAAGGAAGATTAAAGGAAATAAACAAAATGGCTAGACTAAAGTTCTATGTAAAAGAACAAGAATTATTCCCATATGAATTTAAATTAATAGTTAATAATCAACATCATGTTAAATTAATAGTTGGAAAATTGTGTAGACATTATAAGGTTTCAATTCCTAATGTTATTTTTACAGGTAGAACATGGGCAATGTATTTTAAGGCTAGTAAAGGGAAAAAAGCGATAATAAGATTTCCTAAAAAGATTAACATGTTAATGATATGCCATGAAGTAGCACATCATTATAACCTAATCAAAAAGGGAAATTATAACCACTCTAAAAAGTTAATGACTACGATTAAAAGGTTTGTTAATTATTGTCGTAAAAAGGATTATTGGGGTTTCACTTGTATGCACAGCATAACCGATTATACTCTTGAATCATTAACTGAACTTGTAGGATGGACAAGCGTCACTGAACTTAAAAAACACTATAATATAGGAGATAACTAAAATGACATATGATGAACCAATGTGTGTAATCGAAATCTGTAAAGGTTATTGTTGTGAACATATATCAAATGAAGTAAGAAAGAATCTTTTTAAATTAGGATTAAGATTTGAAAAAGTTGAAAAAGATGTTTATAGATGTTTAGACCATGATAAAGAAACAGGATTATGTAATAACTATGAAAATAGAACATGGTATTGTAAATGGTATTTTTGCCCTAGTGCTAAAAGAGGATTTATGAGACAAGCTCAAGAATCAATAGATAAAGAAAAAGAGAACCTTAAAATAGAATTTGAGAAAGGAGATAAATAAAATGTCTGATGAATTAGAATACTATAAAATAATTCAAGAAGTTGCAGATAAAAAATTTAATTGGATAATTGATATTGAAGCAATAGAAGATTTTTTTGAAATAGTAAAGATAGTAGATAAAAGAATAATTAAAGGAAATAAATAAAATGAAAAAGAATAGACCAGAATGTTGGGGTATGAAAATAAACAGATTCCATCCTAAAGTTATAGACGCAATAAAAAGAGGAATAAAAGTTTATAAAACTGAATTACCTGAATGTCCATGTAGTTTTATAAAGAGTTGCACACGTAGAGAAAATAAAATAACTAGAATAATTATGGGTGCAATAAATAATCCAAGGAGTAAATAATATGAGTACCAGAGGATATTCAATAAAAGTAATAATTTTAATATTATTAACTTATCTTGGAGTAACAGGTATTCTTATATTATTAGACAAATGGATAAGAAGAAAAAGGAGGATAAACAAATGTTGAATATATTAAGTGATAATCAAATAAATAAGTTAATAAAAGAAATTGATGAATTGCCCAGATACAAAATGATATTAAAAGGTTTAATTGCTATAAGACCTAGAAATACTGATTCCGATTATTCAATTAAAGCTATTGAAGATTGGGATGCTAAAATAAGAAATTGTTTAAATGTTATAATGAATGTTGAATATCTTGAAAGATATTGGTATGATGATATATTTTTTTAAGTCTTTTATTGGAGAGGGAATTAAATTCCCTCTCCCCCTTCCTTACTGGTTGTCTCAGGTTCAGAAATTGGGTTGCATACTGAGACAGATTAAATAATATCTATCTTATATTTAAGTAATCTCTTAATGTTTTAGTTCTATTAAGACATATACAACTCATTTTCTTTTGATGTTCAGAACATTGAATAATAGTTATATCTTTTAATGTTCTTAGACATTTAAATGATAACATATCCCTGAATAGTTCTAAAGGTTCATTGTGAGATAATCTTATATTTAGTTGGTTAATTAGTTTTTCTAATCTTTTTATTTCATCTTTATAATAACTTTCTCTATCTATAATTACTTTTGGATATTTTATTTCCGTAAAGCGTTCTTTATTATGTTCCTGAATTGCTAATCTCTTTTTTGAAATAATCGCCATATTATTTTAATCCTTTAAGTTTCTAATAGTCTACGCCTATCGTGACCTTTATTATTCCATCTTGGAATTATGGGAGTTGATGCAGTATCTACCATATTATATTTCCAACAATAATCATAATCATCATTAGGTGGATAGTTACACATCATACAATCAAATTCACTTACCCATCTACCTGTTTTGGGGCATCTATATCTAGGATAATGAGTATTCATTTATGAATCCTCTTTTACATTTCTAATATCATCTATAATTCTTTTATTTATATCTATAAGATTTGATATTGCTTTAATAAAAGTTATTCCAACTGTATTTAAGCATGTGTTTTCTACAGGACAAATAGGACAATCATTACAAGATATTTCTTTTTCAAGTTCTATATGAATTGAATAATAACAAAATCCACAGGTTGATATTGCTATACCTCTAATTTCATATAATTCATTTATTATATCGTGCCATTTTTTAAGAGATAATTCTTTAGCTTCTTTAATTGTTTTTACTATAGGTATTTCATCCATTTTATTTATTCTCCTTTTCAAGATATATATTACATTTAATATGGTTTCTTTTATGGCATTTTGGATTTTCATATGTTTTACATTCTACAAGAAAAGGACATAAGTCTTGGTGATGTTTCAGATAATCATTATAAGGTTCATCCATATTAATAATTATATCATCATCTCCATGTAAGGCATACATCATAAGACCTAATGCAATAACAATAAATATAATAATTATATTTATATCCATTAGTTGTTACCTTCTATATTTTCTTCTTCTTCATCATCCCCATTATCATTATCTTTAACTTTAAATTCCGCTTCTATTGTTTCTTGTTTTTCATTAGGTTGTTCTAATAAAGGTTGTTCAATATTATCAGCCCAAGGGTCTATTATTGATTCTATATCTTCATCCATTATATCTCTCATCTTTATTAAGTGAGGTATAAGAGCTAAATATTCACATGGTGTTTCTCTTGTCTCTGGGTTTATTTTCTTCTTACATATATTTTCTATATTTACAGCCTCTTTAAATTCTATTCCTGTTTCTTTATCTATTTGTTTTAATAAAGGACAGGATAAATACATACCATCATAAGAAAATATTAATGCCGATGCAGAGGTATCCCCTAAACATAGATGTGATATTACCTCTGTACCATCTTTAGTTATTTGTGTATAATGTTTTAGAAATTCAGCAAGTTTTTTAATGTTTACCTTTTTTAATTCATTCTGTATTTTAATGTTATGAAGTTCTACTTTTCTATCTTGACAAGAACGACATAATTCAATTACTCCTAAAGCCTCAGATATTACACCTAATGGTTTGGGGATTTTTTGTTTATGTACCAATTCAAAACATGCAAATAATTCATCGTTTACAATTTTAAGATATGGACAGTCGATAACATGTAATACATGTTCAACAGATACAGAATCAGCATCATCAATAAAATGTTCAGTGGAAAAGTAGTCTTTCATAATTCTTATGAAAGCATCTCCTTTTAGTAATCCTCTATCTTTAGCATAATCTATAATCTTTTTATCAATTAATTCTTTATCCTTTTTAAGAACCCTAAAACTAATCGCGGTACTCATCTAATGCAACCCACCTGAAAGGTAACGGTGTTGCATATAAAATATTTGTTTACACTGTTTACATTGCAAGTAAACATTTTAAAATCAAGCCTATTTAGAACCTGTTTTATTGATTGGGGGGCGGTTTCCCCCTGAAATGATATGGATACCAACACACACTTTTGATATGCAACGGATATGCAACGTGGTTAAAAGTTCATATCAACTTTTCAATATGTTAATTCATGTCTTGGTTTACTAAATGGGGCATTATTTGGGGTTCTTTTGTTTACAGTTTACCAACTTTTACTATGCCACGTAGAGGATGGGTGTTGCACAACGCTACACAGTCACAACTTTACGCTACATATACCATCCGCACTATACGTGACTGTGTGACTTCAATTATACTGGTGACATTCAACAATTAATCCTTGATTTTAGCCTCTAAACCTTGTTCAGCCCTATATTCAAGAATATCGGCATCCGGTAGCACCCCGAATGTGTGTCTTATGTGTCTTTTTATTAAACGTATTATAGGTTCCCTTGATTTATAACCTCTTTCATTCGCTATTACTGTAGTTGATTTACCATGTATAGCGTAATCCCTTGCTATTTCACAACATAGAAATTCATGTTTAAATTCCTTTCTTTCAAGAGTAAACTTAGCACTAGCATAAGGGAAATAAGTTATATCACATTTAGGAAATGATTTAAAGTAAATACTAGGTATGAATTTTAATAATTCAGATTCAACCTTTACATCATATCTTCTACCATATTTATATGTTGTAAAGTGTGCTTTAGTAAATTGTGTATTACTAAATATTGAATCAGTCAAAAACTCTGATTGAGTCACTACAATTAACTTACATCTCCCTTTAGATAATTCAGGGATAAACTCAAACCATGCCCTATTTATTTTAGTCATTGCACCCCTACGCGATGTTAGTTTTCCTGATTCATCAAAGATATAGGCTTTATGTTTGGGTCTTGTAGGGTGGTCAAAATGAAATTCTTTTAGGGTGGGCATATCAGTAATCATTTTAATGTTTTTTGTTTCTTCTATCTCTATGTTAGTACCTGCAATCTGTATTAGGTTAAGTTTTAATAAGTGTTCAGCAATAGCTAATGATAAACTAGTTTTACCTGTTTTCCAATTACCTTTTACAATTACTATAATAGCCTCATGTTTGAATATTGTTTTTAGAATATCTGTCCAGTTCAATTATATCTAGCCCTTTATGTTATCTATATCCATTTCCCCCTCTTGTTGGTCTAATGCTGATTTAAACCCTAAGTTAGTTAATACATCACATTTAAAGTTAGCTTGTCCTATTCTCTGCAAAAGAGGCATTAATAGTTTAGTCATTATTTCCATATCAGTCATTGAGGATAAATCCATTTCTAATAATCCAGTTTCTTCTATTGCATACAGTATAGCATATGCTCTTTTATACCTTATTTCCATCAATGCTGTCTTTTGGAAAAATGGGTCTTTTCTTGCTACCTGTTGAGATATTAGACTTGACCATCTATATATTTCAGCACCGTAAGGATTCCTTGAACCCATTATTTTTTAGCTCCTTGTTGTGGTGTTGTTGGTAAAGACCCTATTATTTGTAGTCCTTTATCCCTCATTGCTTTAACTAATTCAATCCCTTTATCTATTCCTACACCTTTCTCAGATAATTTTAATAAGCAAAATGTTTCACAGTAATCTGTGAGTGGTGAACATTCATAAGGTGACTGTTCAGCAAATGTCAATAAAGATAATATCATATGTATCTCACTCTGTCTTAAGATACTTGTAGTTTTCCACACTCTAGGGTTTGTTATAGGTTCAATACCTGAATATACATCATAGCCACCAGTTAATCTATTAACTAAATCCACTATTCTATTTAATCTTGCTAATTCATACTTATCTTTTTCATCCATAGATAAATCTTCTTCTACATCATTAGGAATATCTAAATCATTATTTTCAGTCATTTATATTACTCCCATTCGTTGAGCAATCATTATCAATATCATCATGTTTATGAATAAAAGACCAACAAATATGTAAAATTGTTGGTCACCAAATAGTTTCCTATCAGTTTGTGCTTTAGCTAATGTCTTTTTAAGCCATATTTTAAATTCCTCTCTTGTCCATTGATTTAATATCTTAGATTGTATATTTTTAGGTATGTCTTTTACTTTATCCGCTACAGATTCACCTTCTATCCCCCTTAAGGATACTACCTCAGATAAATCTTCTATAGCTATAACTAAATTCTTTTGTTTGAATCCTATAAATTTAAAACTGTTTACTGCCCTTCTTTTAACCGGAATAATAGATTGAGAATCAAATCTAGGTTCCCATCCATCCTTTATTTTTAATTTATCATTTTTAGGTATGAAATCCTTTATTTCATGTGTATAGTCTTTATATATTACTAATGTTCTTATAGCGTTCATTTTTCTTATTTTATCTATTACAATATAAATCATTAGAACAAACATCATATACATGTTTAGGCTTAAGATAATGTCTAATGGTGGTGGGAAGATTCCTCTTAAAATGTTAATAGCTTCTAAGATACCCATTCATTTCACCTTTCATTTCTTCAACTTACAGAACTTAATTAATTCCTGTTTTACTGTTGCTATATTGGGAAGGCTCATTTCATCTTTTATTTTTTGAAAACTCTCACCCTCCCCATATCTCGATACGATTTCTAATGTCCTAGCATTTAATGTAATATTTACATTACGTTCATATAGACCGTAGAAAACGGCAATAAAGAGGATACCAAATGCAGATAATATAAATATTGAGTAATCAGTATAATGTTTTAGTGTAGGATTGTGTATTGCGGTTATTGCTCCCATTGTAAATGCAGATATATAAGCGATTATAAATGCAAACATCAATAAGAAGTGTCTTATGTTTTTTACTTTACTATTCGATAACATATCTTTTATCTCCTCTCACATAATAACATGAAATCATAATCCAAGATAAAAAAACATATATCAGTATATGACTAATGTATAAATAATCAGCCGGAGAATATACTTTCTTTAAGAAATAATCATATATAGTCATTGAATAATAAATAAATGTTGTGCATATAATACATATTGTAAATCTTTTTCCATGATGATAAGTAATAAATCTGAGTAGCCTTTCAATATAGTTATCGAACATGTAAGCCATTGACATATATAACATGTATAAATATAATACTATCGGAAAGCCATGAAGCCAAAGGACATACTAAACTCGCTTGTCGTGCTGATGTTTGTTGCCTCAGTGATTGGGGTGTTCGTCACCACAGTCCAAGAGGTCAATACGACATCATGGACTTTCACGGGTCATGCGGGCGCGGCGACCTTGTGGTTGCTGATTCCTTTCCTCTTCATAATTGGATTTGTCATCGGACAAGTCGCAAATATGATTGGAGATTAGGAATCCTTACTTTCTCTTTTTTTTATATAACTGAAAAGTATTTATAATCTTTAATCTTCTATATTAATCATGCTATCTAACATGCTTGTAATGGCTACAGGTGATTTTAATATTACCTCTTTACCAACGATATTAGTAGAAAGATTAGGTTTTCCTAATACATATGTATCTGGAATATTCGCAACATTAATCATCTTTATTATATTTGTTCTCCCATGTCTTTATTTTGGTAATTTTCCAATAGGCTTTATGGTCTTTCAACTTGTGCTTATAATGGCTACCGTATTAGGATGGTTATCAACATGGGTCTTATTAATAAACTGCATAATAATATCAGCACTATTCGCATATGGATTACTCGATAAACTCACAGGTGGTTAATAATGTCGAACTTTAGACACTATGTAGTTACTACAGGATTCATAATGATGTTTGTTGGTCTTATAATTTATTCAGATTCCGAAGTATGGAATAGCGGATATACTCCTTTTGAAATGAATTTACCTGATGAGTTTGTTGCTCTTAATATGATAGGGACAGAAACAGGACTTAATAAAACAATCACTGAGGATACTGATACTAAATATGATTTTAAAGATGAATTAAATATTACAAATAATAGATATGGTATTAGATGGGGATTTACAGGTAATTGGATTGAATTATGGGAATTAAAGAAATTCTTTGGTAATACATATTTTAGTGAACGTATAATGGTTTGGAATAAAGATGATTTAATAAATGCTTGGGATTCAGATAATAATGCATCCATCATTAAAGTAAATATACTTTATAAAACAATAACCATCATATTTGAAGATACTAATAGAACTAGGCATAATATAGCAGATTCTTATGACGATGGAACTATGTATTGCACTATGATAATCCCAGATAGAACAAACCTTGACGATGGTTATTTCTCAGCCCGCGATATAGTATTCGCACTATTAACATTTAGATTACCTGATATATTAGCAGATATTCATCCCTTATTATCACACATGATAAGTTTAATAATCTACATACAATTAAGTTATCTATTCTTTATGCTCTTGACAACGCTATTACATGGGGGAGCTTAAATGAAACTATATGATACAAATGAGAACATTAGTTTTACACGTAAAGAACTTATTAGATATGGATATATCATTCTTTTTACTATAATATGTATGATGCTTTTTAAGAATATTAATAATAGTATGGTTAAAGGCGATACAACAGTTTATCAATGGTCAACATATCAAATATCTCAATCATCCGATGATGCCCATTTGTATTATGGTAAAGATATTGATTTAACTAGATATCATGTATATATACAAAATGCAATCTATGATAATCAGGCAGGATTTAGGTTTCAAAATGTAGTTAAATATTCTAATGCTACAATAAACTCAGCTATATTATCTTTTTATGTTGATTCATCAATATATGAAGATACCCAAGTGACAATATACGGAATAAAAGGAAATCCATTAACTTTTACTAATACCACAGACATGTTAATAACAAAAGAAATTATAGCAGACCATGTTAATATAGATGCAGGAGATTTTATTAAAGATACATGGAATAATATAACCGTAACTGATATTGTCGCTAAAATAGTTTCAACATCATGGAATGATGGTGATAACATTGGATTTAAGATTTTATCATCCCCAGATAATTATGCTAAAGTTGTTTCATATGATGGTAATTCTTCATTAAGTGCTAAACTATATATTAGAATAAAATATATTATTGAAGATGAAAAAGAGGGAGACTATGAAATAACATATCGTGATTTCGATATATATTATATCAAAACTAGAAGTTGGGAGTTTGCTGATGATTTACCAAGTTCAGGATTTGCTTTAGGTGGTGGCTCTGAGGGTACTATATCAAGTTTAAGCGATGGATGGGGATTTACAGATTGCGATAGATACGCAGATAAATATTATTATAAAAGTATATCGGAATCAACATTTCATTATCTATTTCTATTGAACCTAACAAGAGTTGACGATGTTATACAAACGCCATATAAATATTATAAATATCAAGCATTGCAGTGGATAGAAGGTACGCCGTCATGTTGGGCTGATTTAGGTTCAAAACCTGCAATATCAGTTTATATAAGCGGGACTGGAATCGGTAATCCAAATGAATATCAATTATGGTTAAAAGCTGATAACCCAGACCATCAAAGCGGTCAGTACATAGGTCATGTAGATAACTCATATATGGTTGAAGTTCAACGAACAACGGGATGGTTTAATATGAGTGTTTATACTTATCCGGGGATTATACCTTTAGGAAATTATAGTTGTTGGGTGGGTTCAGGATATACATATACTAACTTAATGACTGTAGCCGGAATAAATAAGAATGATGAGAACACAGAAAAATATAGTGGTAAAGTAATAAGAGATTTTACAAGAGGTAAACCGGGCATGGGTGATTTAATATTTAATATCTATGATGAAGATGGTAATCAAGTAAATGGAAATTTCACAAGTATCGAAGATGCACAGAATTATATAGATAATTATCTTGAAAATATTTTAATAGATAAATTGTATGCACCTCTTGGTACTTATATGATTGGTATGTTTGGAATTGTAGGAATTATTGTGATGCCTATTAGTATAATATTAATTATATCTTCAATACAACATGGTGATTTAAGTAATAGTTTTAGATGGATAGTTATGTTTTTTGTAGGTCTAACTA
>JABUBK010000053.1_pt1 | contig 20276 bp, 17 predicted proteins | sample 7332671 | NCBI WGS metagenome assembly JABUBK01 (sample SAMN07256342, study PRJNA390944) | subsurface metagenome | isolation source: Methane hydrate marine sediment | place: Pacific Ocean: Eastern North Pacific, ODP site 1244 | collected 2002
GAGTTGGGTTTGAGCAGCAGGGGGAAGGGGATCATGTTGAGGGTGGAGATGATGGAATTGGAGAGAAAGAGAGGACGATGCAGGACAGGAAGGCTCCTAAGACCGCGTTTATTGCTGCTGGGATCGGGATTACGCCGTTACTCGCACAACTCACCTCATCCTCATCCTCCCCTTCCAAGCCCATACATATCCTCTGGACCCTCCACCTCTCCGACATCGGTCTCCTCGCTGACATACTCCCGCGCATCCCAGCCTTACTTCGACCATACACGCGTATCTTTGTCACCGGGACACAGAGTGACTCGGCGGATGAAGAAGGGTTGAAGAGGCTGCAGGAGGTAGAGAGGGAGTATAAAGGGAGTGGTGTTGTGATTGAGACACGGAGGTTGGGCAGTGATGATGTGAAGGGGTTGGAGGAGGTGAGTGGTGGTAGAGAGGATAGTGGAAAAGGAATGGAGGAGAAGAAGGTGGAGAAATGGATTGTTTGTGCGGCGCCGGGGATGAGGAGGGAGGTGCAGGGGTGGCTTGGTGGAAGGACAGTTTTGTACGAGAATTTTGATTATTAAGGTCGAAGTAAGGGAGCGGTGGAGGCTGAGATTTTGCGGGAGGTTGTTGTGCTTCATGGAGGGGTGTGAGGAGATGGTACGTTTAGCTTGGAGATGGACGGGTTGCGGATTGAGATGTTGATGGATCGTGGTGATGGCTAAGTTAATGAGCGCCCTGCACTTATGTGGACGAGGCGTACATCTTGAGTTCTTTCGAAAGCTCTGGGAATATGTATTGGTATCTATCATGCAGCATGTACCGTAGACTCCGTTCTCTGAAGTGCTACAGAGGTATTGAATATTGCTCTTTATCTCATACGTTTGTCCTTGGGAGGATTAATTTGAATCTTATCCGCTAACATGAAGATTTCTCATATTCATAAACATACGACACGAGTCTGATGCAATCCGAGCATGCCGACTTATTCGTTGCCATCCTCACATCGGTTCTACAAATCATCAATATAACAATGGGGCGAGTGTTCCGCAAGTTCTCTGACAAATATTTCGGCGTTGATCGATGGATCAGCGATACTCTCTTGTATCTCTCTCCATTTTCTTGACCTTGCTGAACACCTAATATTGTTGGCAGGCGAGTCGACTGGCTCCTTATTCTGTTCTGCGCTTTGTGAATTTGGATCGTCTGATACCTGGGCTATTTCGGAAGCTGCAGTCGAATGATGGAACAACTCCGGATTCACAGTGATACATCTCAAACCTTCGTCTCTGCAACCTTCCAAAAGTCGGACGTCGTATGCTTTGCAAGGACGGTCCAGGTCTCGGACTGGTTCAGATACTGCAATTTCGTTGAGAACTCTTTTGGCGGCTGCTCTTGTGATGGCGTAAGCAAAAGTACATAGTGGACTGACTGACTCATGAACGAGTCTTTGTTTGTTTTGATTCGCGCCAATTCCATGCATGAAATCTCTGGTCCACGGGTGAAGCTTATCGAAGTCTGGCATAGCGGAATCGTGGTAGGATTTGATAGTTGATAGACCTGAACCTCTCGAGGCATTGAAGTAATCGCCACAATGACCCAGCCAAATGATGTCCCAGTTATTCGTGTGACCGTAATACCCGCCATAGTGTGATCCAAGAAGCTCTCTGATGGCATATGCTGTTTGAGGAATCTGATCCTGTCTCAACCGTACGTCCCAATCGACATCGTCCTCCATGATAAGTGCTGTTTCACCAGTGGATTGCAGGAAAATTTCCAAGACGTTTCGATGACCCAACCAAGCAAGTACAGAACCACGATTGAGGTTTGAATTTGTGGGAGCTTTGATCTTTGTGATGTCGTTCTCGGTCCAGTTCGGCTGTATGGGGATTGTTATGTCGAGGTTGGTGAGGCTAGCGGCGCTCATGAGGGAATGTCGTCTTGGTGAGTCTTTTCGAGATACGGCATAGATGGCACTGAAGCCGAGGGTAGAATTTGCGGCGTGTTGAGAATGGTTCCATGGCTGAAGATTGATGGAGAAGTAGTGGTGAGCGAGGAAGAGTTGGGCTAATACTGCTATAGTAGCTAATATGCAAAGACCTCGTCGAAGGTAATGAGGCCGTTTCACTGGTCGCAGCGTTGGGCTTGCCGGCAATGCGGTTTGTTTCTCTTCACCCATGGCAATTCGAAAGAACGGATGTTTGTCTGAGTTTAAGGTGTATTTCCAAAACTGGCCGGCAGCTCTCAATTACTCGAGGAAAGAAGGTAAAAGCGTAAGAGTGAAGGAACGAATCTTGGTCAACAAAGATTGGGAATTTACGCAAGTGAAAGTGACAACCTAGGTGGTCCTGCCACTCTAGACAACGACGGGGATGATAATGGCAAGGTGCAGAGTAGAAGGAAGGAAAAATTACAAACTGAAGATGTGACAAAGATACAATCGAGTACTACCCAGTGACGAAGGACTCGGGAGCGTTCTCAGCCTCGTTCGAAGGCGGTTGCTGCATCACGGATCGAGGTTTCATGATTTTGGACGACTCATGGAAGAGTGGACCCTGCGCATAACCGGTAGGTAGTCGAGTGCGGATGTACCTTCTTGCGTACCTATCCTCACCTCATGTTCTCGGTTCGACACAAAAGTACTCCATCATGTGGGATTGCATAGAATACTGTAGATCAGAAATTTCGAATCAAAGACTGTTGTGACGTCGAGCAGATCTTGATAGACGCGTGAATCTATGGGTACCAGTAAGCAGACGCGATGAATGTATCAGGTCGAAGAGTCAACAAATTGATTCGACGAGAAGATGGCCTGTGAAACACACGGCCAAGGGATCGTTCTCGGAAGCGACCCGCAGTCCGTACCAATGGCGATCGAGGGCCAGGACTCCAGCCATTGGCTCGTCCCAAGGCGAATCTTCACTTCATGAATTGCTTATCCTTGCATCTGCTTTCTGCCCTCTCAACCACTAGATTTGAATACCGAGAAATGTTTTTGAGATTCTCTGTTTTCGAGCAGACATGTCACTCGATGTTACTAGTCGAGATGTATTGTCTCCACCGTACTGTTCTCCGTCGATTCACTCCCTGACTAGATGAAACGCGTATTTGTCGCCAAAGCCGCGCTGTTGCAACATGACTGATCATTTCCTACTGCCTCCCGCTCAACTGCATCTCTTTACCTATACCCGCTCGTGGGGTACTCCAGGTACCTACCTTAGGTAGTCAAGTTCAACATTTCATACCTCGTACTTCTCTAAGACTCACTGTTGCTCCTCCCTCTCGAGTATTTCCACTTACCCACCTAGGTAGTAAGCAACCACGAGGCAGGTACGGTCGAGCACGTTGAACCTCAAATTCTCAACAACTTTATGCAAAACTCAATCAGTACATTCTCCCTTCTGCTCGAAGCCTCTGTTAGTGAGTGGTGTAACCATAATGCTATCTCGCTAGGGGTTTTCGCTTTCACTCTCTCATCACTCAATCATATCCTCCTACACACGAGAGCTGATCACTACGCGCTTGATCATGGCTAGACTGACGCCTACTTCTTCGAAACGACGAATCTGGTTGCCTATCGTTTTATTGGCAGCCTTCATCATATGGTATCGACATCATCAGAATGTCCGTGTTCAGCCGAAATGGAATGTCGTAGATTTTCGGATAAAAGAACACAGGACGGCAGAGGACGCCTTCTCTAATAAAGCTGGTTCTTATCTCGACCGAGATAATCCACAACTCGCCCAAGAGTATCGAATGCAGATTGATGCAGTCAACAGTCCTTCCAATTTCCAACAACCTCAACTGTCTTATGATGAACTACAAGACAGAATTCATCGATTCATCCAGTGGGATCGACCCTCAACAGATCACTGGCCTGCCTGGCATGACTATGATCAGGCTACCTATGATCCAAACCGTTGGGAAGCCATGGACAGGTACCAACTCCAATCATGTTCATCCATCACTTGCTAATTGTCCTGATAGAGAATATGGATACTTTGTCAACAACACTGTGCAGGAGCTTGAATCTCAGGGTATCGCTCCAGAACCATATCTGCCATATCCAAAGTACAACACTGATGCTTGGAATATGAGGTGGCACGGCGATTATGTTCCCTGTCAAGGCCCACGTGGTGAGATTTATGGTGACACTGATTCACACGACTTTGTTGTTCAGGGCTACTCAGCACTACCGGGTTCCTTTCCCAAAGAAACAGTTGGCTCAGCTCAGATTCTGGGACTCGACTCGAGCACTTGTTTCGATCTGCGCTCCAGATACTTGGCTTATGGTCTTGAGGATTACAGTAAATCCGATTCCAGGTATCTAGATTGGAAGAACGTCAGCTGGGGCTCACTCCAAGAGCAATGCTTGCAACGAAATTCCAGACGATATACCCCCAGGGCTCGTCGACCTACAGACTTGCGACCAGGTAAAATAATGCGCCATAGCCCAGATCCACTTCATGAGAGTCATAGAAAGCTTCACTCCAAGACTAGCCGACAGTACAAATCGCGGACTGCTATATTGATTCGAACCTGGGAAGGGTACGACTACAAAGAAAATGACATTCAGGCTATTCGTGCTCTCATCACCGAAACGTCTTTGATGAGTGGTGGGGAGTATCAGGTATTCCTTTTTGTCAACATCAAACAGCGCGAGGCCAATATCTATGATGACGAGCAGGTTTACAAGGATCTTTTGGAAAAGTCCGTTCCAAAAGAGCTTCAGGACGTCGCCATACTGTGGACCGAGCGTGTTCTTGAGGACTGGTACCCTCACGTAGGTGATTGGCAAGTCTACTGGATGCAGTTCATGCCATTGCAATGGTTCTCGAAACAGCACCCGGAGTTTGACTATGTTTGGAACTGGGAAACAGATGCAAGATACATTGGCAACCATTACCACTTCCTCGAAAAAATTGCACAATACTCCAAGAACTTACCTCGGAAACATCTTTGGGAGCGGAACAGCCGATTCTTCTTCCCTGCTACGTGGAATGGTGATTATGATGCTTTTCTTGCCGATACAGATGAGCAAATCCTCAATGCTTCCGCCATGGGGTTGATAGATGAGCCGGTATGGGGTCCACGGCCATACGCTCCCTTCCAGTTTCCTCTTGGACCGACCCCACCCACGACTGCGAAGGAGGACAATTTTGAATGGGGTGTCGGAGAAGAGGCAGACTTGATCACCCTGCAGCCTATCTGGGATCCTGCTGAAACCGGATGGTCTTACAGAAATCACATCTGGAATTTCATTCCCGAAGTTCGTCCACATTTCACACCGGAGAATGGAAATGCGGACGGGTTCGATCATTCTGGATTTCCAACTATACCTCGTCGTGTGTTTATCAACACAGTCGCTAGATTTAGCAAAAGAATGCTCCACGTCATGCATCTTGAGAACGTCGCAGGTCGAGCTATGCAGGCAGAAATGTGGCCTGCCACTGTTGCCTTGCATCATGGTCTGAAAGCAGTCTATGCTCCTCATCCAATCTGGACGGACAGAAAATGGCCTGCCTGGTATGCAGAAGCTACCTTCAACGCAAATGATGGCATACCGGCCAGGTGGGGTCAACAGGCGGATAGCCCTTACAACCACGATAGGGAAGCAAACTTTGGTGGATGGAGTTGGTACTATCGATCAGTGTTTCCTCACGTTTTGTACAGAAGATGGTTAGGTTGGAAAGCTCACGATTGGGGTTGGGATGCTGATCAGGCAAAGCAGACCGAGATTGAAGAAAAGAGGGCTCTTGCTACGAAGTTGGGCAGAAATCTCGATGATATCGATGATCTTCGTATGTGTCTACCAGGGATACTTTTGCATCCTGTAAAGAATGTTTATGAAGGTGCTGATGGTGGATGATCTAGGAGGATCTGACAGATTATCGACGATGGGCATTCTTGGACCGGAGAGGCCTCACTGACATGAAGGTGTCTGACATTCACTAGATAGACCGGTATAGGCGCATGGGAACGGTAGAGCAAAAGGTAACAAAAGGACAAAACACGGAGACGAAAGGTTGTCTGTATGGAAGACAGATGACCAAGGCAATACTTAGCGCATCGGCCGCAACAGTCAAGAATGTTGTAAACCGCAAGACTCTTTCTTGGTTGTCACAATAAGAACCATCTGAGGTCTATCGATGAGCTTGACGTTGACAAGATACATTTCAATTGACTTATGTTGTTGTCGTAGCAGCACAATAGCATACCTCAATCTTGTGCCATGGAAACCAATTCCGCCGATGTGTGACGCGCCTTACTGACAGAAGTCGCGTCGAGGGATTTGTTCACAAATTAATTATTAGCGCGTCCATCTGCTGTTGTAACTGACTCTCATTATTTTGTCCACTGTCCCTCAGTAAGAGTCTTCTCAGGGCATGGTGCAGATATGGCCGCTCTTACTTCAAAAGACGAGCCTCGAACTGGAGAATACGCAGGAGGTAAGTGCGCGGAGTATCTGAACGTGTCGCAAGACACGAGAAGTCCAAGAGCTAATTCCCTTCACAGATGAAGTATCCGCAGTGGTTTTAGACCCCGGCTATGCCTCTACTAGAGCTGGTTTCGCGGGTGAAGACTGCCCAAAATCGATCGTACCATCCTACTATGCCTCCTACAACGATTCGAAACTCTTCGGCGACCATATCATCGATGTCCCACGAGACGACGTCGCAATCAAAAATCCTTACTCAAAAGATGGTGTTGTGGAAGACTGGGACACAGCAGAAGAGCTTTGGAAGTACACATTTGCATCCAAGTTGACTGGAGTGCGCTCAAACAAGGCTTTACAGAGATGGCTGAACGATCCAAAACTCATACCAGATCTACAGAAAGCCATGGCCGAAGAAGAGGATACACACGATCCGCTGGTAGACCATCCACTATTCTTGACAGAACCTAACTGGAATCCGACTAAGAATCGGGAGAAAGCGATTGAGATAGCATTAGAGAAGTGGGCAGCGCCAGCCTTCTACACCTCGAAACAAGGTGTTCTTGCGGCCTTCAGCATGGGCAAATCAACTGCTCTGGTCATTGATATTGGCGCTTCGCAAATGTCAGTCGCAGCTGTGCACGACGGTATGATTCTCAAGAAGAGTGTAATGAAATCGCATCTGGGAGGAGATTACCTATCATCGCAGGTGCGCAATGTGCTTAACGCCCACGACCCTCCCATCGATATCACACCCCATTATCTGGTCAAGTCGAAGCAGCCTGTCGAGCCTGGTCAGCCAGCAAATGTCGTTCTCAAGCAATATCCAGCAGGACATACGCCACCACAATCATCCTTCCGGAGGTATCAAGAAGAGAAGATGATATTGGAATTCAAAGAGCTGTGCTTGCAGACATGGACTACACAAACTCCCTTCCGCGGTCAAGGAGAGGCAATCGCAAGGGATCAATACGCGCATCCTTTCGAGTTTCCTGACGGCTACAATCAAACCTTTTCTTCCGAGCGATTCAAGATTGTGGAATCTCTGTTTGATGCCCAATGCTACACATCACCTCCAGCGGGCAGCTATGAGGCCTCATTGTTTCCAGCACCTGAGCAGAACCAGACGCTCCCTGGTCTTGTCAAGATGTGTATCAATCAGTGTGATGTGGATCTACGACCAACATTTCTCAGCAACGTTGTCCTGGCAGGTGGCGGGTCGATGATCAAAGGCCTACCAGATCGCATCACTCAAACCCTCACCGCGATGTATCCAAGCACGAAGGTACGAGTGACTGCGCCTGGCATGTCGGTGGAGCGCAAGTTCGCAAGCTATATCGGAGGCAGCATTGTTGGCAGTCTTGGTACTTTCCATCAAATGTGGATTTCCAAGAAGGAGTATGATGAACACGGGGCCAGCATCGTTGAGAAACGTTGCAAATGAGGTGGCTTCAGTGATCATGTGTTCTCCAGACCAAGTGTCATGCAAAAACGCTGAAGAGTTGTAACCGAGAAAAGAGCAATTTGGTTATGCAAGAGGGACTGTTGATCCATTGGGTGAAGCTATGTGAGCCGTTTGGATCTACCTGCACAGTGCATGCCTGTTACAGCTATGACACATGACAACAACCTTTTGCGACAGTGATAGAGTAATCAAGCTACTGTTTCGGAAGCAAGAAAGGTCAAATGCTATACGATGGATGAAGTGATGCGGCGGGGTGGTAGAGGCTATGAGAAAACCAGTGTGGTAACGAGGTCACTACTGAACGAGGTGTGCATATGCAAGTGCTGGCGTGTCCAGTTGTGTATCCGAGTATACGCACGCGAGATTGTGGTGATGTTCACAGCAAGAGAACAGTGCCATAGTACCACGCACGGAACCGGATATGAGGGATTGGTGCAGTTCGTGGTGGAATCGAACCCCTCCCTCAAAGCGGTGGTGAAGGAGCGGAGAGCGACCCAACCGTATGGTTCTAGCCTGATTGATACTAGCCTGGACCCGAGAAGCAGAACCGAGCCCAAGCATACCAAGCAATACTAACCAATTCGGCCATACGCTGGCCTATCCCTGCTCTGTTTTTTGCTTGCCAGCTGGCACGCTTGGGTCTTCCCAGAGCATCGGTTCCGGGGACGTCAATAGCTGCATCCACGCTGGTCTTGTTGGGACCTCGCAACAAATCATACTCTTTTCCGCTCGCTTCTTGCTTGCACCATCTGGGACTCTGCAGACGAGCTCGATTTAGCACTTTGACCACCTTCTTGCTGGAATCTCCCAGCATTCTGGTTGACATGCTGCGTCTTCCGTTCCAGAACCGCCGGGTTGGCGTTGTAGAAGTCTGCTTTTCATGGTTCTTACCAGCTTTCTTCGGCAATATCTCGCTGTGGCAAACCTTCTTGTACCCTACTGACTACTCGATCGGCCACGCACACACTTAGGTACCGATCTAACATCCTGTTTTAACTTCACGGCGTGCATGTTCGAGCTTCGGACTTCCTGACTTTTGTCCTGTCGCTTACCAGTCAACAGGAAGGTTCATGGAAATACAAGCTGAAGAGTATTTTTGCGCTCAGGTTGTCACCTTTGTCGACACCTTCAAATCTTTCTAAAGGTGACTCGAACGACATACGATTCTCGTACTTCCACTTTGCCTCGTTACCTCAGCCCACTCCGCTCTTCGTCTTGTCGCGATCCGTTGTTATTCTCACGCAATATTCTTGCGCTTTGACCCGCGTCACAATTTGATGACTCGGATATAGCATCCATCAGAAGCAGCCATTGACGGCAAGCCACATGCTCGTCATGGCTTCTCCCATCGCCGCAGATAGCCACTACTCCTCCGGCTCGGACCAAGATCCGGACACCTACTCTATCGGCGAGAGTTTACTGGAATATCCATTTCACTTCCAGAGACGCTATCACAAGTTCAAGGAAGGAAGCTATCCTTTTCCAAACGATGACCAGGAGCAAGCACGCCTGAATGACCAGTACCTAATCTTCAAAGCTGCGCAAGGAGGCCGTTTGTTCTTTGCTCCCGTTCATGATCCACGCACGGTCATAGACGTCGGAACAGGAACTGGTATCTGGAGTATAGAACTGGCTGACAGCGACCTTTGTCCCAACGCTCACATCGTCGGAATCGACTTGTCGCCTATACAACCCAAGGATGTACCTCCGACTGTTGTCTTCGAGATGCAGGACTGTTCAGAGCCCGATTGGGGAAGACCACTAAACAGCTTCGACTTCATCTATTCGAGGAGTCTGTGCGGTAGTCTGACCGACTTCGCTCAGTACCTCATCACTGCCCGAAAGTACTTAAGGCCTGGTCACGGGTGGGTGGAATGCTGCGAGCCTATGTCCCAGCCTTTTTCCGACGACAACACAATTACCCCCGAATGGACATTCGCAAAGTGGGAAGAATGGATGGATTTTGCTACACAAAAGACTGGCAGACCAGTACGCATGGCTCACAAGGTTAAGCAATGGATGATCGATGCCGGCTATGTCGATGTCAAAGAAGTTGTTACTAAGGTGCCTATTGGAGCATGGCCCGCCGACAAGCAATTGAAAGCAATCGGCAAAGTCTGGGCTGAGACTGTCTGCAACAGTCTTGCCGCAGCAAGCTATAAGCCCTTCAGTGAAGGTCTTGGATGGGAACGTGATGCGATCGAAGTGTTTCTTGCTGATACTAGGAGAAGTTTGCAGGGTAAGAAGTCTCGGGTACATGCTTATCACAAAGTGTATTCGGTATATGGAAGACGACCTTCGGTTGAAGAAGAAAAGAAATTAGGCTGGATGGCACCGCCACCGGTACCGATCAAGCGGATTGCTGTGAATGGGTGAAAGAGCCATGACGACTGCAAACGTATTTGTTCACTACAGTACACGTTGGCCTCAGGCGTGTACGTCCCGGCACACCCAGACATTTGGATATGACTGTTCGACTCACGCGGCCTCAACATAAAATACTGCATAAGCGATTCAACCGGATATTCTGAACACACGAAACAGAACAACAACCCATTAGCCTTGCGAGCTCAGCAATTAGCACACCCTTTACCGCTGTTCACCCAGCTGTCCCCGGTCATGGCGCCAAGACGATGCGACCTCTACACCAACCATATCTTTCTATCACAACCGTCTCAATATTGCGACCAGCCCAGAAAAGGCCTGGGTCATTCTGACGATCACTCCTTTGGGTCCGTATGTCGGGGTCCTCCACTTCACTCCATTACAGAGCCAGCAAGGACTTGGATGGCCATAGGCTGGCGTTCGCTGGCGATTGAGTCAGTCTTGAAGCATGATACCAATCGTAAAAGGCTATGACCGTCATTGAGTCTCCGAGACGAAAGGAACAACGACGCGCGAGTTCCACGGAGAATGACTCAAAAGAAAGACTGCCTCTGCATTTATAGCAAGCACAGCACAGTACTTCGGAGAAAATCCGAATAAGCTTGATCATATGCCAAGAAATCGTGCTTGACCCGCTCCCTGACAAGGCTGCTGGAAGAAGTGATCAAGCCACGGTGGGAAGCCCGCTCATTCATCGATCCCTATCTATCGTGTGCAACCAGTGTACCTTATCTGATCAACAACAAACTCCGAGGCGATTGATGGCGTGTTCTAGCCGAGAAGGAGTCCGAGGAAAATCTGGGGAGAGCGGTTGACCAGTGACAGATGTTCTTGTCAACCGAGGAGATACATATTTCCAGTGACGATTTCGGTCTCTCACAGAATTTATGTACCCCATATCTCACTGCTGGAGGAGTTTGGTTTTGTATGCAATGATTAGGTGATCGAGATGTGTTTGTCCTACTGCTCTAGAGTGCCAGGACTCAAGAAGGTTCAGTAGCATTATCTCACAGGCTCTTACTGTCTCTCCATCAGAGACTGATTGCATAGGGTTACCGTACCTGTTCAGTGTGTGTACTCTTTGCCTTTGCTGTAGAGAACAATTGATAGTCACATGATGCAACCGGATAACGTTTCCATCGACCAAAATCATCGTCATCAAAAGTTGACTGCTTCAACATGTACACAGTCGCCAACAATATCGACAACATACTGATATACGTGTGGGTATTGCTCATTGAATCAGAGCAATGACTTCGCAGCACTGTCCATCAGATTCGTGTCGATTGAGGCTCCAAATGCCTTCTGTCCGAATCTGCTTATCAAACAGCCTCAGTACTGAAATGAGACATCGAACTTAGGTTATCCTATGGAAAATCGTCCAGATTGCCTTCTGATCGATACACCCAGATGGGACATCCGCTATCGTTCCGTACACATGGCTATCTGGCTGGTCCCGATTCTTTTCCTCCCACAGTTTTGTGTTGAGTGCTTATCTCTCAGGACCCACATCTGAAACTCCTAGCGTCTCAAGCTGAAAAGACTCAAGCCTCAATTACGCGAAATCTTACATGGGTTTACCTCGCTCAGTCGAGCTTCTGGTCCAGAATACAGACTCTTGGCAGAGATCTTTCAATCATTACATTTCTCAATACATTCGTCCTTTGAACGACCTGGCCTCTTCTATCAGACCAGAACTGATAAGCACAAGTCACTTCGCCAATCAAGTCAAATCGCACTCAGCCTTGCATTGGTCCACACCTATCTATCATATCCTCCTTATCTTCCATTGCTCTCAACAGGGTTCCACGCATTCGTTGTGCTGAATGCCCACCAGTAACCACCAATCCACTTTCGACAAAGACAATACACCTGCGTGCTGGATGATAACGAACCGCGAGCATGCCCCAGATCTCAGATCGTAAGGCCATCGATCCTCGAGCCTCAATCCGAGGTTGTTCGGATTGTATGGAAGACGACAAGTACTGAACCATTCGTGGACGACGAGGAAACGCATTTCCATTGCCAGCGACGACATCGACCTGACATCGCGACCTCTCCGTCATTGTTTCCCATCCTTGCAGACGTCCTCTCTACCAGGACTTGGCTCATTCTTCGTAACCATTTTTGTCAGCAAAAATCCCACCACCTTGGCTATTGAGCCCTGCTTCGTGTCTGGACCCGGGAAACTGTCAGCAATCATCTGGGGAACATTCCATATATCTGGAGAACCGAGTTTGTCTACTGAAATAGCACCTGATTGACGACTTGGCGTGGCATCTCTAAAAGGCGGGTCCCCCTGCACCGTTATCTCGACTGTCTAGACAACCTTTGGGCTTGCATATCTGTTTCCTCTCATTGGTTCCGCTCTATCTGAATCGCCCTCTTTGAGCCCGCGGATCTACAACTTCTTCCTGATCTGGGACCAAGCCTTCTTGCTCTGTGTCCCCGGAGAAAGACAATTCACGTCATATCTCTTGGTCCCAACATTGGAGAGGAGTTGAGGGTCGTTACAGAGATCATCTTCTGCTATATAGATTCACTGATTCTGTGCCCACTTCGTATCTTTTCTTGAGATCAGACACAACGGGACATACGAAGCCCTCATCAGAAAGTCGTCTCGAAGTACCATAGCCCGGCACACTTTCACAACCGTCAACATGTACAACCCGAAGTTGCTGTTTCAGGCCCCTGAGGTCAACCCAATCAACCACAAGGCCAGGTCGATACCCGGTCTGAACCCCATCAACATGTATGGGCGAGTGTGGTTCTTCAGTTGGTAAGTGCCCAATCCTTCGTGGCGTCTGCACAGGTTATCGTCTTTGGTTACCACTCGGTATTCACGGGACGCTTATCCTGGATCAGCTTGGCCTCGACTCGGTCCGTTCGTATCAGCACATACTAATGCATGATTCTAGGTTCGGTTTCCTCATTGCATTCTGGTCCTGGTATGCATTCCCACCATTGCTATCGGTTACGATATCCAAGGATCTCCACATGACAACCACCGATGTACTCAACTCGAACATCGTTGCCCTCGTCGCAACACTCCTCGTCCGATTGGTTGCCGGTCCAGCCTGCGACAAATTCGGCCCAAGATATACCTTCTGCGGTTGCCTCTTGATTGGTGCTATCCCAACGTTCCTTGCCGGTACAGCCTACTCAGTTGGTCAATTGATGACAGTCCGTTTCTTCGTCGGTATCTTGGGAGGCAGCTTCGTGCCATGCCAAGTATGGTCCACTGGCTTCTTCGACAAGAACATCGTCGGAACATCCAACGCTTTCGTCGCTGGTTTCGGTAATGCCGGAGGTGGTATCACTTACTTCCTCATGCCCGTCATCTTCGACTCTCTCGTTCACCAACAAGGCCTTACCCCTCACGTCGCATGGCGTGTCACCTTCGTCGTCCCAGGTATCTGCATTACAGTCGTGGCGATTGCCATGTTGCTGCTCTGCGACGACACACCCACCGGTAAATGGTCCGAAAGACATCTCGCCGTTCAACAAAACCTCTCTGCACACGGAATCAACCAGACCATTGTAGACGCACCAACTGGTGTTATGGCTCCAAAGATCAGCGATACTGCTTCCAATTCGGGCACCTCGACCCCACCAGAGAAAGAACCTGTCCAGGAGAAAGCACTTGAGGCTGGTGAACGTCGCCCATCCAAGTATGCCGACCACGAAGCGCAGATGAGTGAACAATCGATGGTAGAGACAGCTCAGGGCGAAGTGGTTCAGAAACCAACATTCAAGGAGATGGCTCGCATCTTCATCACACCTCAAGTTTTGGTCTGCGCTGCCGGTTACTTCAACTCCTTCGGTGCTGAATTGGCCGTCAACTCGATTCTCGGAAAGTACTACCTCCATCAATTCCCCAAGCTTGGACAAACATCTTCTGGTCGCTGGGCTGCTATGTTCGGTCTACTCAACGTAAGTGTTTACCCTCCCACAAATTACTCTAGTCATCATACTAACTCACTCCCAGGTTGTCACCCGTCCCATTGGCGGTCTAGTGGCTGACTTCCTCTACCGAAAAACCGGCACAGTCTGGGCCAAGAAGATCTGGCTTGTGTTCCTGGCTGTCATGACCGGTATCTTCCTCATCGTCATCGGTGTCACCGACAGCAAAGACAAATCCACACTATTCGGTCTCGTCGCCGGCATGGCATTCTTCCTCGAAGCTGGTAACGGCGCTAACTTCGCCTATGTGCCTCACGTCCATCCTCAGGCCAACGGTGTGGTCAGTGGTATCACAGGTGCCATGGGTAACTTGGGTGGTATCGTTGGTGCTATTATCTTCCGATACAACGGTACGGATTATGCTAAGAGTTTCTGGATTTTGGGCATATTATCTATTGTGATGAATGTGCCAGGTCTGTTTATCAAGCCGTTCCCTAAGGGACAGATTGGTGGGCATTAAGGTAGTGGTGACTTGAAAGAGGAGGTGTGCTGGGGAATTGTTGTTTAGTAATTTTTGGCGGAACTATCACGGTGAAATCAGGTACGTGCTGGATTGGGATGTACAGATACTTCACAAAAATTGATACCCGTTTGATCTACCTGTCTTTGTCTGTATGCTCTCGTCTCTGAATCCTAATCTCAGAATCTCAGAATCTCAGAATGTATTGCATCAGCATGCAGTTTGAACCGAATATTCAATAGACCTTGCATCAACACGGAGCAGTCCACCCATCTACTGTGTCCGTGCATTCGACTCCTTCCATCGTAGCTTGCACACCGAATGTCATGACAAGAACGTCTTGCTTCAACCAACATAGTTGGTCTTGGATGTAACAGTTAGACGACCAACCTGGCAATGGCTTGATCCATATCGCACGAGTGTCTCATTGTTTGCTGTCCCGAGTGATACGACAAGGATATGTGGTTCGTCACACATCGATCACATGCTCAAAGCAAACTATGCAATCCTCATTCTGGAGTTCGCCACGAACTGTTGTCTCTGGCGCTCAAAGAGTAAAGTGCTCAGGACAGCGAATTCAAGGTTGTTGGTATTGTCGGAAAGCTGTTTTTGTCTCCTGACCTTGTCGGGACTTTGTAAGCGCCCCCAATGAAAAGGGAACCAGAGACAGAAGCGCGTCTATGGACCCGAGACGCGTACCAGTCACTAGTGCAACTGCGCTTGACCAAAGACAAAGTGCCATTTGTGGGCGGTTTCACCAGCCCCCCACAAGGACACAAGACTCAAGACATATCCAATTCCATCCATTCTCCGGTTTGCTGCCTTGTCAACTCATCTTCAACTCGACTATCCAACCTGACCGCTTCGCAACGCAACTCAAGACTCATACACCACGCCATATCACTCACCATGGTACCGAAGCCTTCCAGTTAACACCGACATTCTTCTCGACTTGCATATCCGACAGTCCATTTCCATCTCCCCCAGAACGTCGCATGCGGAACGAATAAACATTGACTGGCTCAGGGCACTGCGCTCTGAGCCCAACTGCATTTGACCCCAAATATAGCATCCAATCTACTATACTTGGTCCGCCCTTCTTGATTCTACGCGAGTGCTTCCTACTTCTCGGTTCCTAGTCATGGCTACTCAAGCTGCCTCCGGCATGATGTCCCCGATCTCAGAACAACCAAATCGAACACAAATGCTGCTGGCAAAGCTTCTACAGGGCAGAGAAAGAGAATGGTCAGGCGTTGCTGAAAAGGATAAACCTCTGAGACTATTGGATCTCCCACTGGATGTTCTGCAGGCTATTGTGAAGGAGGTCACCCATACGAATGACTTGACCGCTTTGGCTCTCACCCATTCTTCCCTCCACAGCCTTGTCATACCCCATATCTATTCGCGATTCGATATTGTATGGCCCGAAGCCAATCCTACCGTCGAAAGCAGATGTGGTGTTGACGCTCTGACGTATGGCCTGGCTACGCTTGTTATGGCACATGATGTTTTTGGTGAAGCTCCATATCAACAGCATTGTCAGTCGTGTAGTCATTGCGACCAGCATCGTCCCCCTCAAGCCACCCTACAGAATCCTTTGGTACCCATGACGATACGGAGAGGAAACTATTTCGCTCAGTTTACGCGGAAGTTCAGCCTGGGGAATGGCCCTGCGGATTGGGTTACTGAATATCTAATAACCAAAGAAGGTGGAAAGATGCTCGGTACTCTGGTTGCCCTGGCTCTTGGTCGTATGCGAAACCTTGAAGCCTTCATTTGGGACATGCCCACTGGTGTCTTGAGAGATGTCTGGCTTGCCTTGGCTTCTTTGGCTAGCCGTAATGATGGTCGAGATTGTCGTTTGGAGAAAGTCTGGGTCAGATGGCACGACAATAGGGATGCTGCGCCACTAGTCTCTCCTCCTCCTCCTGGTTCGATGCATCACACAAATCTTCCCTCGTTACTACATGGCACAGCATCATCCCTCTTCCAAATACCTCCATATCCGAGTGTCGAATTTCCAACCTTTTCAATACTGCCTCCGTTGAAGAGTATTAGTGTTCTGGACATTGACGAGGTGCCATATGCAGAGGAGTTGAGCATATTACTTGACAGATCCTTGGATACACTACATGAATTGAGGGTTGGCGTTGCTGTTCACGCTCAGAGAGATCTCCCCTTTCGGCCTATAGATGACCGTTCCGGCGTACCGCCGCCATTTCTGCCCAATGATGAAAGCATAAGACCTGGTGGAATCTTGGGCATTCTTGTGGGTAGATTTTGCACCGCCTTCAGCACAAATCCAATAGTCACGGCGCCGATTCCAGTACCTGCAACAGTACCAGGGACAGTTACGATGTCAGCAGAGGATACGAGATCTACGCTGCCCTCCAAAGATGTTGAGACTGACGATGGTGGAGAGTTGCCTGACGTGAATCAGCTCGGAGTACTTCTTTCCGCTCAAACGTTGCAGGATGATTCAGGAGGCGTCTCAGTGCATCCTTTAGGTATTCACAGTCTTCCTGCCTCTGCGCCCACAACACCACGCAAGAGCTCAGACCAGATACCTCAGGTATTCGACCACAATCTCCGTGAACACCACAGTCGAAAGATGAAACTGACGACATTGGAGCTTGAAAGGATATATCTGTCCATTCCAGTACTGTCACGGGCGCTCGATTGGTCTCGACTTGAATCTTTGACTCTGTTGGGCTGTATGAATCACGAACAGCTGTGGAAGGTACTACGCAGGACGTTCACACCTCCCGCTCTTAGAAGTAGAACTCCTATTAAACTTGGGTCCGCTTCGATAAGACAGAGAAGCAGCAGCACATCATATACCATGACCGACCCATCCGAGTACAAGCTGAACATCAAGAGACTACATACAGATACTGTCTCGAAGAACCTCTTGGCATTCATCAAAGATACACTAGCCCCTGATTCGCTCGAATGGCTTTTCCTCCAAGAAACAAGCGCCTACAAATCCAACGTCACGATCGATGAAATTTATCGCTCCGCCATCCGTCGACATCGCGGTAGTCTCAGGAAACTCTTGATCGATAGCGAATTGAAACACATGGTGCATCACGACCGCGAGCGAGAACGAGAGGTAGACACCAACTGGCGTCGATGGGTCTGCCATCAGGATTTGATTACATGCATCACAAGTGGAAAGATGCAACTCCGTGAATTGAGTGTAAGCATCGACTACAAACATTGGCACTACTTCATGCAACGACTACCCAACGCACCCGGCCTTCGAAGCCTCCACATCGCTCACATCGCCGAACATCCCTCAGGTCGCAACTTCGACCCCCGCGACGTCGCAATGTCAGTCCTCGATATCATCTCTCTTCGCCCCGAAATCGAACTATGCTACCTCGGCGTCGAAAAGAAATGTTTCGAGATCCTAGAATACAAAGCCAGCTACCTCCGTCGCAGTACACCGTCCGGCTCAAGTAATCAGCACGGCGGCAACGGCACGATCGGAATCACGACACACGTCACAGTATCGGATGAAGACGATGAGGATCATGATGATGGCGGTGCGGCACACCATATCGACCATTTTAGTACAGAGCAGAGTGATGAGGATCCTGACAATTGGGAGTTTAATAGTTTGGCTTCGAGTATGGAGGATAGTGAAGAAGAGGAGTTTGGAGAGGGGAGTGGAGTGGGAGGGGGATATAGTGGACATAGTGGACATGGTGGCTATAGAGGTGGTAGCGGCGGTGGAAGTGGAGTGAAGAGGAATCAGGCTCCGACGTTTAGGTTGCGGGAGATATTGTTCTATGATGATAAGATATCGATTTTCAAGGCGAGACATGGAAAGCTTTGAGCGAGGATGGGCAATGGGCGACGGTGGGTGATGGGTGATGGCGTTACGAATAAATGAAATGAAAGGTCAAGTACGGAATGGTATGGGATGGCCGGCGACATCTTGGGTACAGTCACAACAACAGGTGGCACAGTGAGGCGCAACTTCTTTTTCTTAGGGCCGTGCGTGTCCATGGTAGTAGCGGAGAAGATCCGGTCCAGGAGGGATGGCGCGGGATTGTTCATGGTGCTTGGTGAGCTTTCAGAGGTTGTCCACCTACTGGTAATATAGGGATGGGATCGCTTGTGACATATTAGGCTCATTTGCTGGACGACAAGGTAGATATGAGCTAGGTAGTACATGAATTCAGCTGAAGTGAACTAAAGTGATTACATGTCTTTGTATGAGCGATTCCGAGATCAATGTAGGTACATCGCAGAGTTGACCATATAGAGCTTTATTCAGATGACCCTTTGATTTTGACTCTTGACAGCTCGTATTTGCCCGTGAGGTACCTGCGTACGGAGTCGACCCGTCCCCAGTGTTCTCCCCTCTCCGCCAAAGGATTTCTACGCTCTTGGCATATCTTCCGAGCTTCCTAAACGAGCCTGGTTCTGACCAGGAATCGTCATCATGTTAACAGAGGATTCGCTGTCAAACAGGTAACGTCCAGGGGGTCAGCGGGAGTCACTGATCTAGTACATGCACCTTGTTATCACCGCACTCATCTTGATTGCTGACTGGTAGATGTCTCTTTCGTGTTCAGTCTGCCGTGATGCTACTGCTGTGGTGACGTACGGCTTTACTACTGATGCCATCTTGAAACCTGAGGTTGCATTCGTGAGTGATTGATCGTCGCTTGCTAGATATGTTGGCGAGCTTGATGAGGGGGGCAGGTACTCGTACCAAGGAGATCTTGCTCTATATAACACTTGAATTCTCCGATATCCTATTTGGTGCTGACTGACCTCAAGCTGCTGTCACGAACGCCCCTTCAACGCCAAGATGTGGTTGACCTGCTTTACCTATCTGTTCCTCCTCCTTCGCACAATAGCATCCGCCCCGCTAACATCCCCTAATCCAACTACCATACTCATACCACGCCAACAACCTCTCCCAGAAATCCTAACCTGTCCAGCCTCATCATGGCCCCCAACAACAGTCGGAGCTCCCAACACCCTCCAACCCCCCACCACCGACCTAATAACCCTCCTCTCCCAAATCTCCCCATCCAACATCGAATCCACAATCCTCAAACTCGCCTCATTCACCACCCGCGCCACCCTATCCGTCGCCATCTCCAATGCAACCTTCGGCATCGGCGGAGCCCGAGACTGGCTGTACTCCCAATTCACTCAACTCGCGACCTCTAACCCGTCTGCAAACCTCCAGGTCTCGTTAAACAGCTATATCCAAGAACCAGATAACAACCGTATCTTGTTCCCGGTTAATATCTCCAATGTCGTCGCTACGCTCCCGGGAACAACCTATCAATCCCCCTCAAACCCAGGACGCGTCTACGTAATCTCAGGACACTACGACTCCCGCAACAGCGACCCAAAGAACTATCAAGACCCAGCACCCGGCGCAGACGACGACGCCAGCGGTGTCGCACTGTCCCTTGAACTCGCCCGTATCTTCAGCGCCCCGTCCGCCCCAAGGCTGCCCGCAACATTAGTCTTCACCGCCGTCGCGGGCGAAGAACAAGGTCTTTACGGCGCGAATAATTTAGCATTTACATACCGGAACGCGACACCCCCGATTA
>JABUBK010000054.1_pt1 | contig 20258 bp, 21 predicted proteins | sample 7332671 | NCBI WGS metagenome assembly JABUBK01 (sample SAMN07256342, study PRJNA390944) | subsurface metagenome | isolation source: Methane hydrate marine sediment | place: Pacific Ocean: Eastern North Pacific, ODP site 1244 | collected 2002
CACTGTACTTGTGAATATCAACTATTTAATGTTAAGCAAACGCTTCGCGTGCCCATTAAACATATATGGTTTCACTCCATCTAACCCAAAACAGGGTAGATGATTCTGGCGTCGGTTTTCGAGTTGTTTTTGCAGGGAATAAGGTAGGGTTTGCCTGCACCAACACTCTAAGTGAAAAAGCCATTTTAGAGGCTGGGGAAAAAGCGTTTGCTATTGCTAAAGTGAGCTCTGAAATGCCAGACTTTACTCTTCCAGAGGTGAGGCAACCGCCGAAAGTGAAGGGATTGTTTGATTCTCGGGTTGTTGAAATAACTGTGGAAGAAGCAGTCGATGTTGCGAAAAGAGCGATAGTTGCTGCTGAAGGCTTTGATAAGCGGGTTATAGCAAAGGGCGGGCGTATACTTTTCGGATCTGGCTGGCGAGGAATTGTAAACACGTTGGGCGTGGACTTTGAAGAACGAGAAACCAAAGCCGTAATTTACCTTGCAGGAAGCGGTAAACAAAACGGTGAGGTAACAGGTAGTTGCTATGACTCAATGTTTAACCGCACAGCGGATCTAGAACCTGAAAAAGTTGGGGAAAATGTTGGAAAACTAGTCATCGAATTGTTCAAACCGCGACCTCTAAAAAGTTTTCAGGGTACCGTGATTTTCGGGCCAGAGGCAGTTTCATATCAACCGGTTCAAGTGATGGTTGACGCTTTGAAAGGCGAAACCGTAATTGGTGGACGGTCTGCTTGGACCAGAAAACTCGGGCAAAAGGTGGCGTCTAAGAACATGACAATAACCGACAACGCTGTTCTCGAAAAAGGATTTTCTTCCAGAAGTTTCGACGATGAAGGCTGTTCTTCCCAAAACACAGTTCTCATAAGAAAAGGAAAACTTGAAAGTTTTCTCCATAACGCTACTTCTTCAAACGCCCTAAAAACAAAAAACACAGGCAACGCATCACGTTTTCCCGGTGGATTCGACATGATTCGCATGATAATAGGCAATGGTTACAGAACAAAACCGGAAATCTATCCATCAAATTTAATAATCCAACCGGGAAACAAGACGAAAGAAGAGCTTATATCCGAAACCCAGAAAGGCCTCTTAATTGAATCTATGGCTGGCTTCCCACAAGCAGGCTCCGGAATGATAAGTGCGCAACTTTCCCGAGCATTCTTTATCCAAAACGGAGAAGTACAATACCCAATAAAGGACACAATGGTTTCCGGCGTTGCTTTCGACTGGTTTAAACAAATCTCAGGGATAGGTAAAGATTCCAAACAGTTCACAAATGCAGTAGCGCCATCACTTCGTGTTGAAGAAGTAAAAGTGATTGGTGCTTGACACTTTTCTAATAATGTTGTTAGAAAAGACATCCGATGAACGAGAGTGACTTCAATTATTGAAAAACATCACTTCATTTACTAAGAAAGACAAAAACATAAAACACCTATTCCGCCTTTTTCTGTTTGTACACACAATTGCTACTTTTTCAGTGGAAGCTTTGCTTGATCTTCCAACCAGCCTGGATGAACCCCCACAGATTTTTTCAATACTGCACAGGCAAACTCATCGCATTCGGTGCAGAATCGCAGCTTTTTGTCTGTTCTACAACACTTGAATATCTTGCAGTCTGGTCTATCTTCACTACCACAGCCTCTGCATTCTCCAGTCATGTAATAACGACAAGACCCACAGTAAAGCAAGCAAGGGGTTGCCAAAGGATCAACGCTCATAATTTCACACCTTTTTGGTGTTTTAGATGGAGTGAAACCATATATGTTTAATGGGCACGCGAAGCGTTTGCTTAACATTAAATAGTTGATATTCACAAGTACAGTGTCTCCTAAACAGCGGGACATGACAAAATGAAGCTTGTGATATTTGGGCCGCCGGGCTCGGGTAAAGGCACATACGCTTCCAGACTAAGATCGAAACTTAGCATAGCCTCAGTATCCACTGGATATATTTTCCGCGAAGCCGTTAAACAAGGCACCGAACTAGGCAAAGGGGTCAAAAAATACTTGGACAGCGGTCAACTCGTGCCAGACGATACGGTCATAAAAGTAGTGAGAAACAGAATCGCCAAGCCAGACTGCGAAAAAGGTTTTATCCTAGACGGTTTCCCACGAACGGTCGAACAGGTAAAAGCTCTGGAAAAAACCGTCAAAATTGATGCGATCATCAACCTGTTAGTTCCTGAACAAATTATCATCGAAAGGCTTTCAAACAGGAGAAACTGCAAAAACTGCGGAGAAATATACAATCTCAAGACTTTGAAGCCTAAAAAAGAAGGAATCTGCGATAAATGCGGTGGTCCACTAATCCAACGCAAAGACGACACCATACCAGTCATAAAAGAAAGATTCCAAGTTTTCGAAAAACAAACTCGACCTCTGATGAGATATTACGAGAGTAAAGTCCCTTTCATAAACGTAACATGCAACGACATAGATATGCCTCCAGAAGAGGCAATAGAACAGATTATGAAAGAACTGGAAAAGCTAAATCTGACAAGAAAAATCCCGTAGCGGTTAGCAACTCAAATTCACTAGGCACTTAGTTTTTTACCTAGACACGATCCCTATAGCCTTATGGACACACTGAACTTCGTTGCAACCATTGTCTTAGTCACTGCTTCCGGAGCCTTAGCACCAGGTCCACTGTTTTTCGCCACCATCTCTCACGGCGCCAAATTAGGGGCTAGGGGCGGTCTGGCATTTGCTGTAGGGCACACATTGTTCGAGTTCCCCCTAATCATTCTATTAGCCCTTGGACTCAACACCATTGTAGGCGAGCCAGCTGTCAAGCTTTTAATAGGACTCGTAGGAGGAATGGCTCTGATAGTTTTCGGTACCATTCAAATCCGTGACTGCCTTACCTCAAGATTTGGTGTGCCCAAGTCTCACGGAACAATTTTTCGTAATCCTATACTTATAGGGCTGGGATTCACGGATTTGAATCCTTTCTTCATCGTTTGGTGGTTCACTGCGGGTTTGGGGCTGATCCACATTTCTTTGACGCTTATGGGGTTGCTCGGCGTTGTATTCATGTATATTTGTCACGTGTGGATGGATTATGCTTGGCTTACTACCGTTGCTCATTTTGCTCGTGTGGGCACAAACATGATAGGTGCCAGATGGTATAGGGCTATCATGGCGTTTTTCGGAGTTGTTCTGATCTACTTCGGAATTACCTTCCTTGTTTCAGCTCTTTGAGGTGTTGAGTTTCCACCAACTTCGAGTTGTTTAAATAGATAGTTTGTCCTTTCCTCAAATAAGGCGGTCAAAATGAGCTCTTTGAACTTTGATGCACGGGAGTGGAAACATTTTTTTACACTATACAAGCTGGCGGAGATGGGTGCACGCAGCCGAACCATAAAAGTCTCCACAGAATATCTAGCGGAGAAAATGGGGATTTCTCAACAAACCGCCTCCCGCAACCTCATTGAACTGGACAAGAAAGCGTGGATTAAGAGAACTATTACTCCGGAAGGGTGTCTTATCAAAATAACCGAAGCTGGTGTGACGGAGCTGAAGAAACTGCACTCTAATTTGCGTTTAATAATGGAAGCGGCGTACCCTCCATCCGTCACCTTGGAAGGAGTGCTGTTCACAGGATTGGGCGAAGGTGCGTACTACGTGACACGTGACAAATACCGTAAGCAGTTCATGGAAAAACTCGGGTTTGACCCCTACCCTGGAACCCTCAACCTCAAACTTACCAGCGAATACGATACAAAAGCACAGTCGGAGCTTGAAACGTATCCAGGAATAGAAATTGAAGGGTTCAAAGACGAGTCTAGAACCTTTGGTAATGTAAAATGTTACCCCGTCGTAATCAACAACAAGATGAAAGGTGCAGTCATATTCGCATTACGAAGCCACTATAACTCCTCTGTGCTAGAAATCATTGCTCCTACATACTTACGTAGCCAACTGAAACTGAAAGACGGGCACAAAGTGAAAGTAGAAGTTCTCATCCTACCGTAACCCGATTAAAGATAACTTTCTTCTTCCACTATTTCTTTTCAAATGACTCGATAATTCTCCTTTTGATTTTTGAAGAACTATTCAGTTCATCCTTTCCAAACCTTCCAACTCTCACAACTTGAATAGGGATTCCCTTTTTTAATAATGCTTTTCGTACCTCCTTTTCTATGTCGCCTTGATCATGTCCTACAGCGATTATGTCAGGTTTCGTCCTTTCCACCACCTTGATCATGTCAAAATCTTCACAGCCCAGAATTGCCTCATCTACCACTTTCAATGCTTCAACAAGTGATCTTCGCTGGTCTTCCGACATCACTGTTTTCCTTCCCCTCCTTTTTTTGACTGTGCTATCTCGGGCCACGATGACGATCAGCTCCGCGTTTTTTCCGCCCATTTTCTTTGCTTCTTCAAGATATTTCACATGTCCATAATGTAGTAGATCGAAGGTGCCTGATGCTAGGACAACCTTTTGCTTCTTCATTTCTTTCCTCTCCATGAAAATTCTGCGATTCCTAGGAGTCGTAAAGCATCTAGTAATCCTTCACAATAGGCAACTGACGCCAAGCTTGTTTCCAGCCTGTTCCTCTTCTGATAATATTTAGCGTCTTCCAAATAACGCTTAGCAGTCTCAACGACACTTTCAGCTTTTTCTCCAACAACTTGCGTTGAGTCTTGTGTAATTTTTATTTCAGTGAACACTCGCTCACTGTTTTGAATGTATTTTGACACCAGTTCCTTTAACGTCATTGAACTCTCTCTCTTATCTCTTCAGGAGCCCCTGCGAGCGTAATGAGCGCCTCAACCTCCATAAAGTGAAGCTTACCTGGAAAAACGAGGATGTGAGGAGGCGAGCCAAGGTCATAGGTTATCATATTTTCCACATAGCCTGCTTTGACTGTGGAGGTCTTTGAACCTGCTCTTGCGATACCTACGACCAACGTTTCTTTTATGATCACTTGACTTCGTTTTCGCTTTTCCACAGCCAAAAGCGTTTCTAACCCGTCCTTCACGGTCATGTACCTCTTCTCATCCGCTCTGATGTCAAGGAAACATAGTGTGTGAAGCCCCATCTTTCTGTTTTCACCGATTACTCTGTAAGGAGTTTCAGAAATAAACCCATTTTCAGGAAACGATACGGTCACACTTCTTCCATACTTGTAGTTTTGTAAGCCTGACAAGCCGATGACCGCTGAAATGATAGATGCTCCATGTATGATACGGGTTTTTATTCCCTGTCCTTCCGCGCGAATTCGCAAGTCTACATGGGTCGTTGCGATTAGAGGGTCCCCCGGAACCAGCAAAACCGTTTTTCCCTTCTTCGCCTGCTGTAAAATCGCTCCTCCCTCTTCTTCCTCCAAAACTCGCCTCGAAACAATTGAAACCTTTTTTCCAACGAGCTTTTCAAGCCTTTGAACAGACAGCCCAGGCATTAGACTAGTGTAAAGTTCTGCAAAAATAGCATCTGCCTCCTTTATTTCTTCAACTCCATGAAGCGAAAGGTCCTTCTCATCATACAGACCTAAGCCAACGAAGATAAGTTCGCCCATTTTGTTCAACTCTCTAGACAATTTACGTTACTGTGATAACGAAAGATATTAGGGTAACCACACACAAATCAAAAAGATGCATATGTGGGCCCGTAGCTCAGCAAGGCAGAGCGGCGGACTCTTAATCCGTAGGTCGTGGGTTCAATTCCCGCCGGGCCCGCCAATACGTATTCTAGGAATTTTTTGAAATCCTCGAGAACAGTGGCAAATGTTGAAAGAAAGTTTAAAGCATAAATCAATACAAGATAATGATTATTCTAGTAAGCGTAGGGGTGTATGCGCCAGTTGAAATTAGTGCACAAACAAGCTTTTCTTCTGATTTTTTCTTTTCTCTCGCTTATCTTCGGAGTTTTAGACGGTCAATATGAGTTAGTGATGTGGGAGTTTGTTCGTGTTGTCTGTCGCTCTTGTATTGGCTTAGGATAGTGAAGAGTTATCATGAATCTAGAGCGACTACGCCGTGCAACACAGGCTATCTCTTTCTTCATATCGAACCTAGGTGTCAATTATGCGCTTAAAACGGGAAGCGTTTACCCTTTTCTCTACTGTTACGGTTGTCCATTGGCTGTGGGCGCATGCCCAATAGGAGCACTACAAAACTTCACGATTCTTCGAATCTGTCCCCTCTACCTTCTAGGCGTCTTAGGCGTCTCTGGTGCCATTTTTGGTAGAGCCTTCTGCGGTTGGGCTTGTCCCTTCGGAGCCTTCCAAGACCTACTAGCTGTCCTAAGCAAAAAGAAAAGGAAACTACGACCTTTCACATACTCTAAATTCATCATGTTGGTACTCGTGGTTGGTTTAGCTTGGTTTACTTTTGACACAATCTTTTGCAAGTTTTGTCCTGCTGGAAGCCTCTTTGCTGCCTTACCAGCGCCCTTCTACTACTTAGAGTGGAAATGGACCTTTTATTTTAACGTTCATATTATAACTCTGATTCTAACAATTCTTTTAGTTCTGCTTTTTTCTAGATTCTGGTGTCGCTACTTATGTCCATTAGGTACAGTGGGTATCTTCAACAGAATATCCATTATGACTATCTCTCTTGATTCCGCAAAATGCACTAACTGCCTAAAATGCTTAGATGTGTGTCCGATGGGGCTAGAGAAAGTAGAGGACATCGGGGTATCAAGCGATTGCATTATATGTGGTAGATGCGTTGACGTTTGTTCAACCGATGCTTTGAAAATGCGTGTAAGGAGATGAAATAAGCCTTATTAGATGTATTTCAAGAGACTTTAGTTGATGTGATATGCGGGTTAAAGTAAGTGTTCTTTTGCTGTTGTTAACGGGTGTATTGTTAGTTGGCGTCGGTCCAGTGGTTGGGAAAACAGAAGCCCCTGATTTCACATTAACCGACATCTATGGAACAGAGTTCTCTTTATCAGACTACCGAGGAAGAGTGGTTCTGATAGACCTCTTCAGGATACAACCTCCTTGCCCCCCTTGCATATATGCGATCCCACATCTCAAAGGCGTATATAACAAATATTCACAAAATGATCTTGTCATAATGTCCATAAGTGTCAGTTCTTTAGACACCGCTGAGACCATTAGGAGCGACTTTGCGGAAGAATATGACATTCCTTGGATTGTAGCTTGTGGCGGGACTCAAATGGCTTCCAAATATAGCGTGTCAGGGGTACCGACTTTAGTCATCGTTGATGCTGAAGGTTATGTAAGGTATAGGCATGAAGGAGTAACAGAGGAATTGACACTGACTTCGGAGATAGACTATTTGTTTTCAGAACCGCAAAACGGTGAACCCAACGGTGACTCTGATGGAACACAACCCGGGCTACCTTTGGAACTTGTAGGAATTATAGGAGCAGCTGTGATATCCATCCTGATTATCGGTATAGTTGTGGCAGGGCGAACGTTTCAGTGGTCGAAGCCTGCTAAAAAACGTCGCAAAAGAAGGCCTAATCGTTTACTCAACGATGTTATCAACAAGGATGATGTTCAAGTGAACCCGATTGCATCAGCTCTTGATTTCTTGATTTAACCAGCTTATGAATTTAAATGCGATTCCATCGAATATTTTTAGGGTTAAACGTGTCCGCAACACCTTGCTTAAGAGTTCCAAAGATTCTCGGTGAAAAAACAATAGTCCTACTCAGCAAACTGGACCTTCTAAACCGAGAGTTGAAGATTCAGCAAGTAAAGGACCGTCTGTTCATACCATTAGTTAGGAAACCTCTTCCAGATGATATCAAAAGGTTCAAGGCGAGCCTTCCAAACTTCAAAGTTTCTACACATGAATTTCCTAAGCTCACCAAACGTCCACTCAAACTTGTTGATTTGCTGGAAGACAAACTGCCTGCTCATCTTCTGGCAAGTATCCCACATGCAATAGACTTCGTAGGCGATGTAGCCGTCATCGAGGCGCCTCCAGAACTTGAGTCTCATAAAACGACTGTTGGAGAAGCCATACTGAAGGCACATAAACAGGTGCGTACGGTTTTAGCAAAATCTGGCGCTGTTGAAGGCGTATATCGTGTGCGCGAATTTGATGTAATAGCAGGTAGGGGGAAAACAGAAACTGTTCACAGAGAGTATGGATGCGTATATCATGTGGATCTTGCAAAAGCCTATTTTTCACCCAGACTCTCCCATGAACACGATCGAGTGGCATCACTGGTCAAGGACGGCGAGACGGTGGTCGACATGTTCGCAGGAGTTGGGCCCTTCTCTATTCTGATTGCGAAGAGGCATAAGAACGTTCAAGTATACGCTGTTGATGTGAACCCTGACGCTATGAATTATCTGAAGAAAAACATCGAAGCGAACCACGTTGGAAAAAGCGTAACACCAATTCTTGGCGACATTAGACAAACCGTAAAGACAAGACTAATCGGAGTTGCAGACCGGGTCATTATGAACTTACCTGAAAAGGCGATGGAATACATAGATGTGGCTTGCGAAACCCTCAAGCCTGAGGGTGGCATTGTGCATTATTACGAATTTTCGAGCATGCCCGAACCCTTGGAAACCGCGAAGGTTCGATTGATCGAAGCTATGAAGCAGACCAGTCGCAACGTTAAGAAAATCTCGTCTGCACGGCTCGTTCGAGCAACCGCGCCTTACACTTTTCAAGTGGTTGTGGACGCCGAAATTCAATAGCTCTCTACGGTCAACGTTATTTTGATTTTTTGACTGGGGTTCTGTATTTTTTCAATGAGTTTCTTAGAAATGTCTTTGGCAGCTTTGTTCGCTTTTATGGCTATTGTTCGACCGCAAATATAGTTGCTTTTTCTCACTACCATGTCGGTTTGGTGGGTGAACAATAGCTGAGGGCTTCCTCTTGCCTTAACCACTTCCCTTACTTCGTCAGCCTCAATCGTTATAGTAATCTGTACGTCTTCTCTTTTCATGGCGTCCTTAAACTCTGAACTCAGGTCCTTTGCTCCTTTCGTTGCACCAACAGCAATTACGCAGTCTCCACGCTTCGTGAGGGTCGATTCCTTTGTGATTTCAAATGTTGTCTTATGCGTTGACCGGATATTCTCATGTCCACATGCATCAACGATTTCAGTTATTTTCATTGAAACATTGTTCCCGTAACTGATTTGACGAGAATTATTCGAGGACTTCTATGGAGTCTACTTTTCCGTCTCCGTCTAGGTCAAATCCCTGAATTAAAGTTGCGAACTTGTCTTGGCCACTGAAATTCTTTAAGGTTTCTTTCCAGAATTTGGCGAGTGCTATAACGCAGGCTTTTGTTCCAACAGTCTTGTTGCCTGCAAGAATAATTATTCGTTTTTCTTTGTCCCAAGGGTTAACTATTCTTGAGATAACTCCCACGGTGTCGCCTGTGTAAACGTTTCCAGTTTTTTCGGCGACTAGTCCGCCTAGAAGGAATCCGTGCTCAGAAGGCATCATATCGAATCGTATGGGCAAAAACTCGTTAACCTCTTTGGTGATCAAGTTTGTTCCAGGGCCGCCCACCAAGATTAAGTTGTTGTCTTCTTCTTTCTCAGCCTTTACATCTACATCTAGTTTTACCGCAAAATCCTCTGGCAGCTTAACGAATTGACCGAGGAAAAGCGTTAGATAAGACGCGTAGTGACCATCCCTAGCTCTAGCTTTAAAAGGACCATGCGGATCTGGGCTTCCAACCACGACCTTTCCGTTAAAGCTTCCATCATCTCGTAAGAACGGACTGAAGAACTGTTTCATCTTTTCGTTCATGCTGGGAATTGAAACCGTGTTGATTGTTCTGTTGCCAAAGGGAAGCTCAACTCCGAAGGCGGGAAAAGAAGCTTTATAATATTTTGCGATGGCTCCCTTCTTCTTTTCTTCTCTGACAACCTTGATTATGCCAGCTCTTGCGAGCTTTCTGATGTGATAATAGACTTTCTGTTCATGCACCTTCAGTTTCTTCGCAATTTCCATTGGATACATTTCTTTCTCGGCGAGAATCTCAAGAATTTTCCAACCGAGTTTGTTCAAAACAGCCTTAAGCCTCTCGCGATCCTCGAAAACAGCGATGTCCTTCACCTTGTATTCTTTTTTTTCACCAGTGAGTAGCAGCTTTTTCTTCATGTTTGCTTAGTTAAAAGAAATCCCTTATAAACATTTTTTTAGGGGTAGCGCTAGTTCTGAAATTTGTTTGACCATTTTAAGCACAAGTCATATATTCATCGTCTTTCAATACGCTAAAAAACGGTATAAAGAAGGAGAGGAAAAAGCTGAGTGCTCCAATTGAGGATTTAAGGAAAGACATTCGAATGCGTGATGAAGCGGATCCAAAAATGTCCAATGCGTGGCTCATCATTTACCTAATACCCATCTTTGCTATAATCATAGGATTAGTATCCCTCTTGTTCTCCGTAATGTTACTTCCAACGTTAGGCCCTGAGGCTGCTCTCCCCGCCCTTGTTGGAATATTCTTGGTGCCATTGCTAGCTCTGATCAGCTTCGTAGTGTCTATAATACTCACATACAAACTCGTCAAGAGGCGCAACACACATTTCAAAAGGCAGGTTTTCCTTTTTGAAGACCTTATAAGTGCAGTGAAAAGCCTAGCGACGAAGAAGAAGGTTGATGTAGAAGTCGGGTTATCATCCTGTGAGAGAACCGTGAGAGAAACCAAAGCTGAGGAAACCGAAAAAAGCGCAGCACTTTGGGCTATTTTGTCTGCGGTTGTTTTTCTGGCAACCTGGTATGTCTACTACTTCCTGATGAAAGACTTTTACAAACATGAGAGAAGGGAAGACGGCTTTTGGGAGGATATAAGCAAAGTACTAGACAAATGCGACATCAAGTTTTCTGCTCCTCGAAGAACCGAAATCCTACCTAACAGAAGCTTCGTTCTCTATCTGATTCTAAACATAATAACCGCGGGCTTATTCGGAATCTATTGGCTCTACGTCTTGTTGAAAGACCCCAATGAACACTTCAAATACCACATACAAATAGAAGATGAACTGCTCAGCACACTAGAATCACTGGCGACATAGAAAATTCCTAAAGTATCCCCTCAGCATCTCTTTTTTTAAGTCACTTGCAGTAGCTACATTCCAAGCAGAGATGGAGTAATGTACGTTTCTATGTAGGCTGCTATCATAAAGAGTATCACTGATGCTATCGCCAGAATTAGTGTGTCTTTTATACCCTGTTTAAACTTCATACCGTCCACTTTTTCGCCAGTTATTTTCCCCATAAATGCTTCAATCGTTGTTATATGCCATCGTATGAGCGAAGCAAATTGGAGGATAAATGCTGGTATCTCCACGATACCATGTGGGGTCAGTCCTACAATCGGATATAAGACACCATGAACGGTTCCCGATGTGACAGCTACAATACCTATTATGCCTCCGTTAAGCAAAAGCTCAAAGCCGAGAATAAACGTGCCTAACAAGGGTATCCATACCAGCATTTTAAGCGGGTTCCAGAAATGGCCTATATTGTTCAAAAAAATGAAAAAATAAAGGCCCTCTGTAAATGGAGGCGGGATAGCAACGTACCCTCTCTCCGACTGCGCCATCGACCAGAACCAGTCTGACAGCCACGGATCCATGGAGAAAACAACAATCGTCAAAAGTATCGTGAGAAAAAGAATGATAAAGAAAGATAGTGTAGTTACTTTAATTATCGTACCATTTCGTCGGATGCAGTGTTCAAACGTTTCTTTTGCTTTTGCAAAAAACTTCATAGACACGAAAATCTCCACAACTGTGAGAGTTGTGATGGATTAATAATCTTTAGTCTTATTGCACTCAGCGGAGATTTTGAGTGTGCCTACATAGCCCATATTAAAATCCTTTTAATGGTTTAGACGTAAACAATCAAAAACCCTTGGCAACCCCTAAGATTTCAGTTTTAAAATTAAAACTTTTTTCCTAAAAAAGCTTATAGAAGCCTCTTTAATCTTGATAGAGCTTGCCTGTAAGAGATTCAACTTGGTCATTATTTAAGCAAGAAAATTCGAGGAACCGATGATGTGTGGAATATTTGGATGTGTCCTTAAAAACGGCGATGCGGCACCCATAATTCATGCTGCTTTAAAACGGCTTGAGTATCGAGGATATGACTCTGTGGGTGAGGTAACAATCCATGAAGGCAAACTGTTCATGAAGAAGGATCAAGGAAAAATCGATGAAGTTCATGCCATACACAACCTAGATGATCTTCCCGGACGAATTGGAATAGGCCACACAAGATGGGCAACTCACGGAGCACCGACCGAAGTAAACGCCCATCCCCACACCGACTGCAATGAGCAAATAGCAGTTGTTCACAATGGAATCATCGAAAACTTCTCAGAACTCAAGAAAGAACTGGAAGAACGTGGACACACTTTTCGATCGAAAACTGACACCGAGATCATTTCCCATATCATCGAAGAAAAGCTGAACGAAGGATTCACTTTCGTCGAAGCAGTACGCAGCGCTATGGAGCGGTTAGACGGATCGTACGCCATTGCAGCAATCTCTCTTAAAGAGCCTAACAAAATCGTTTGTGCTCGAAAAGAAAGTCCCCTCGTCGTTGGAGTTGCCGAAAACGCGGTTTACTGTGCATCCGACATCCCCGCGTTTCTCCCGTTAACGAATACCACTGTCATCGTTGAGGACGGGGAATTAGTTGTTTTAGATGATAAAGGATATGAGATAAGAAAACTTGCTGATGGGAGTCTAGTTTCAAGAAAGCCTGAGATCATTGATTGGAGTCCCGAGATGGCTGAGAAAAAGGGTTATCCTCATTTCATGCTAAAGGAGATTCATGAACAGCCGCTTTGTCTCAGAAACACGCTTAGGTTGCAGGAGCAGTATTTGGACCTAATGACCACTTTTCTCGACCGCGCTGGAGAGGTTTTCTTAGTGGCGTGTGGCACATCCTATCACGCCTGTCTTGCAGCTTCCTACATGTTTTCCAAGCTTGCAATGTTAGCAACTCATCCGATTATTGCGTCGGAGTTCGTTGAGCAGCATGGAAGAGCCGTTAACATCGACAGCGTCCTTCTCGCTGTCAGCCAATCTGGGGAAACCGCTGATACTTTGGAGGCTGTGGAATGCGGGAGGCAGCGTGCCGCGACCGTTCTAGGATTAACCAATATTATTGGGTCCACTTTGACCCGTGTTGCTCGCGCCTATGTGTGTCAACAGTCGGGCCCAGAGATAGGGGTTGCCGCCACTAAGACCTTTACATCTCAACTTTCTGTGCTCTCTCAGCTTGCGTTGAGGCTGGCCAAGAAGAGGGGGAAGGTTTCTCATGTGGAGATCGAGCAACTTGAAGAAAAACTGGAGCAGATTCCTGACATCGTTGAGAAGGTTATTGAAACTCAGGAGGAGAAAATCAAGCAGCTAGCTAAGAAATATCGAGATAAGCAGTGCTTCTTTTTCTTGGGACGAGGGGTAAGTTCGGCCTCTGCTCTTGAGGGTAGGCTGAAACTTTTAGAGATAGCTTATGCCCCTGCCCTAGCGTTTCCCGCTGGGGAGAGTAAGCATGGGCCGATCAGTTTGATTGAGCCAGGGTTCCCTGTGATTTTCGTCTGTCCTAAAGATGATACGCGTAAAACGATTGTTGGTAATATTATGGAGATGAAGGCTCGTGGGGCTTCTATCATTGCGGTGGTTGAGGAGGGGGACGAGGAGATCAAAGGTCTTGCTGATGATTATATTGAAATACCGCGGGGTATGCCTGAGGTTCTTTCGCCGATTCCCTATATTATCCCACAACAACTCTTCGCGTATTACATGGCGGTTGAAAGAAACTGTGACCCAGATCAGCCTAGGAATCTAGCCAAGTCGGTTACGGTCAAGTAGTTGGCCCGATTTCTTCTCTTTTCTAGACGTTTTTGATCATAAACTCTTAAGATATAGTTTTCAGTATTGTTGTGAGGACAAAGTATGAAAAGACAGGCTTGGGAGGAATTAGTCCAAAGGTTAGTTAGGCAAGGAATACTTCGGTCGCCACAGGTTATTCAAGCGTTACGTCGAGTCTCTCGGGAGCCCTTTCTCCCAGAGAATGTGAAGTCCTACGGAACTATTGATTCCCCGCTTCCAATAGGATTTGGACAGACCATTTCGGCGCCTCTCGGCTGATCTATGCGGTCAGCCGGGCGAAACATGGTTTCAATTATGGATGAAGCCCTTGAGTTGGAAGTGGGACACCGGGTCCTGGAGATAGGTGCTGGTTCGGGTTGGCATGCCTCCACGATAGCTGAGGTTGTAGCTCCGACGGGCACGTCTAGAAAAGAGTGGGGGCACATTTACACTTTGGAAATAGTTGCTGGACTGGCTGAGTTTGCGAGAAAAAATGTTGAAAAGGCTGGATATGGAGACCGCATCACCGTCATTTGTGGAGATGGATCAAAGGGTTATCCAAAAGAAGCTCCGTATGATCGTGTTTTGGTGACGGCTGCGGCTCCAGATGTTCCCCAACCGTTGATAGAACAGTTGAAACCTACTGGAGTCTTAGTTATTCCAGTTGGGGGAGTTTATCTCTATCAAACACTTTTGCGTATTAGGAAGAGGGCTGGAGAGCTTGTTCGGGAGAATTTGGGCGGGGTTGCGTTTGTGCCTTTGACTGGAAAGTATGGACATCGATTTTAGAATCTAACCGAAGAATGTTTCTAAGGTTACTTTTCCCTTTGCCTTTTTCGAGCCTTCTATCATTTTTTTGAGGGCTTTTCTTACGCGGTCTTCTGAGAAGTCGCGTTCGCGGCACAGAAAGTTTACAACGCCTTCTACATTTGGTTCTTTCCATGTTAAGTGATAGTTGTCTGTGACTTTTGGATGTTGGAAGATTTCTCGTATGCGTTTTGGCTCTACTGGAAACTCGGCGTGTTTTAGTGTGGATGCTGCCTTTTCAAGGGTTCCGTGTTGTTGGATGAGTTTAACCGCGGTTTTCGGGCCTACGCCTTTTATACCATCTGGGTTGAAGTCTGTGCCCATCAGTATGCCGACATCTATGAGTTGCTTGTGTGTGATGTTCAGCTGTTTGAGAACTTGGTCTAGTTCTACTATTTGGGGTGTGACTTCAATGTAGACGTTTTTTCGCGGGAGTTTTCTTCTTCCACTGATGGTGACGTTTCTTATCAGTCTAGGTGCTCCGAATAAGAGGCTGTCGTAGTCTTGGCTGGCGCAGTAGTCTGTGTCGCCTTTTTTGGCGAGGTAGGCTGCTTGTGCTTCGCCTTCGCTGGGTGCCTGTATCCATGGTACGCCCATTTGGGTGAGGAGTCGTTTCGAGTCGGCTGTCATGTAGTCTTGGAGACGGCTTGTAGCTTGGGCGTATGTGCGTGCTTCTTCGATTTTTCCTTCTTTTAAGGCTCGTTCATAATGGACAAGTGCTTTTTCTTTTATTCTAGCTCGCCGTTTGATTTCAACTTCTTTTAGCGCTGGTGGTGTTCCGTCGAATACGTAGACGGGTTTGATGCCCATTTGAACAAGGTTAGCGGTTCGGTAAAATAAGCCGCTTAGGTGGCTGGTGACTTTGCCAGTAGAGTCTTTGAGGGGGGTTCCGTCTGGTTGGCGGATGATGGCGAGAAACTGGTAAAGAGCGTTGTAAGCGTCTATGGCAATGGACTTTCCACTCAAATTTTTGAGGTCAATCGTTGTTTTGGGCACCAAGTCTCTCAGATTCACGCCCAAGGTCTTACACCAATTTTATTAACCAACATTAAGATCGATAATAAACTTATTGAGTTTCAGCGCATATGTACTTTGTTTCTTTTAGTTCTAGAGGGCAACCTCCGCCGCAGACAGGTAGTTGTGGGCATTCCTTGCATTTCTCCGGTGCGTATTCTCTGGCTCTTAGGCTCAGGCAGAGCGGATGATTCCAGATTTTTTTCCAGCGGTCTTTGAGGATGTTACCTACGCTTTCGAAATAGCTCTGGCATGGGTAAACTTGTCCTTCAGGTCCTACACACATGTTTACTCTCGCAGCGGTGCACGACTTCACGCCTAACCCCAAGCTAACGGGGTCAAGCTGACAGTACTGAGTCGGTGTGTACCACATGAACTTCATTCCTAGTTCATTGGCTTTGTTCAGAATCTTGGGCAACAGGCTTCTTAGTTCATCAATTGTTAAGGCAAACTCGTTGGCTATTGATGGAGCGCTGCCAGAGTAGATCAAGCTGTTACATCCGAAAACCTCTAGTCCCCGATGATGCAAAAACTCCATGGTTTCAAGAAAACTATTCGCGTTGTACTTGTTGATGGTAGTATTCGTCGTAGCGTAAATCGGCGTGGGGATTGCGTTCTTGATCCCTTCTACAGTCTCTCGCCAGCTTCCTTTTACGGATGTAATTGAATCATGTATTGTGGGGTCATGTGACTCGAGCGTGATCTGCACGAAGTCCAACCCTGCATCCGCGAGTCTCTGCACGTATTCTTTGTCTTTTAACCTACGTCCGTTTGTGATAAGACCTGTGACAATTCCCTTTTCCTGCGCGTACTGCAAAAGTTCCGGTAAGTCTTCACGGAGGGTTGGCTCACCGCCAGTGAAGGTAAATATAAAAACGCCTATTTTCTTCAATCGGTCAATCACCTTTTTCCACTGGTCTGTGTCCAGTTCAGGCGTTTCATGTGGCCCGCCGGCATAGCAGTGGATGCAATCGTTTTGGCACCTAAATGTCAAGGCTAGGTCCATACGTATTGGGGCGGACAGCTCTTGTGTGAATGGTTCAGCCTGCTCCACGTCGAGGAACGATATAGGACAGACCTCCTCTGTCTCAGCAAGTGTGCTGATTGTGTAAATGATATGCTCATGGTCTCTACGGGCAGTTTTCTCCTCAATTCGATAAATTCTTCTGATTTTTTTCACAGCTTCTTCTGTTGGCATGCCTTGCATGAAGAAGTACGCATGGGCTGCTGCGGTTTCGTTCAGGTACAGAACAGTGTTTGCGTTAATGACGAGTAAGCCTTCGCCACTTGGCTCCACACGAAGTTGAAGGGCTAGACCAGCGAATTTTCCTTTACCACGATACGAGTATAGACCAACAGGAGTCTTCGAAGCCTTACCAACAACGCTCTTCACTTTTTTTAGAAAACCCACGGTAATTCCTCCTTCAACCTACGCCTCCTGAGGCACAAGCACACGCACAGGAAACACATGCACACACGCACGCACATGCTGCACACGCACAGGCACAATCAGACTTGTGGTGTGCTGGTGCCTTAGATGTTTTTGCGGATGGGGGCGGTGCTGGGACTATGGAGTTCGCAAACTTCTCCACGTTTGCAACTATGTTATTGGCGGTTTTTTCAACAGATGTCGCGATGTTGTTGGCGAAGTCCGCACCTGGGATGGTTGGGGGCGATGTGGGTTGGGTGGTTGTTGGGCTTGGTTTGTAGGTTGGATGAGGGTGATAGGCGGTGTAGCCATACCAGTACCACCACCAGCCTATTCCCGGCTCAAACATTTTTTCGCGGAAAACGTCTTCGGTTCTAGAGCTGAAGCCTTCGTGGAGGAGAAGCCAGAGGAGATTTTCGTCGTAAGCCTTGGATGCAAGTTCTGGTGTACCTGCCTTTTTCACTTGTTCCCATGCTTCTCCGACAACTTTCTTGTAGTAGTTGATGGTATCTCTTCGGCAGTATCCACGAAGCTTCTTTTCCACCGTGTCGCGTAGCAACACAACTGTTTCTGCTAGTTTTTCTTCTTTCAAGGGTCCATCTTTTTTGACTGCCTTGAGAAAGCTTTTCTCGTAATAGCGTAGAGGTGTTTCAGGAGTTCCGGTTTTGTCTTTGAATGGTTCCATGACCTTAAGTTTTAGAGCCGGGGTTGTGGCTGTGACCCAGATGGCTTTCTTCATCAGTAGGCTGTACAGGATTTCGGTCACGATCTTTGTAGGTGGAAGGTCTAGTAGGTGGGAGGCCTCCACGGCTGTTAGGCCGTGTCTTATTCCCAAGGCTTCCATTCGCATGCTGGGGTTTACGTACTTCCTAAGTGGAACCCTTTTGTAGACTATAATGCCAATTACGAGAGCAATGAAGAGAAATGCGACGACTGGAAGAAGCCACTCAAAACCTTTTTCATGTATTTCGTAATGTTGAACGTATTCTTTAGGGAAGGACACACCGCAGGGAAATTCTTGGTTCGGTTGCAGATTGTATCTTTCCCAGTATAACGCGAGCCTGTTGTCCTCAATTGTGTCGTAGTAGGCATTGTCCCAGTCCGGGGTACATTGGATATTTTCTTTAGTTACGCCTTGTGGTAGGACAACTAAGACACGTAGTTCCTTTACGTCAGCACCCCACCAACATGGTATGAACTCCATCCCCACGTTTTCAGGGTTATCCTCGTCTTCCCAGATCATGTGGGCAACGTTTGTGGTGAGGTTGAATCGCACAGTTTGTCCAGTTGATATGGGAGTATAGAGATCAACGCGCACTCTGCTTTCACCTGCGTCGGTAGCGGTCAACGTGTGACCAGCTTCGTCTTTGGCTGTTCCTATCGTGAAGTCGCTCTTGGGCTGACCCACGTTTACATAATGGATGATACCTGAATCACATGTTATACTTATGTCGTATAACAGATCGATGGTTCCGTCTTGGTTGATCCATATCTTTGCCCATTCATGTTCTAAGTGATATTCAATGTTTGACGCCTTGACGAACCCGATGTTTGAAACAAGAGACATGATAAGCAAAATTGTTACAAAAAGAAGCGTGGTGTATATTGAGGATTTTCTATTTACCATTTTGGTTCCTCAGTTACCTCGAAAGTGTGTCCACAATAGGAGCACTTGACCGATGGTACGCCCTTTGTTACTTTCACTTGACTTATGTCCAAGGAAGCTGAGCAGTTGGGGCATCTTAATGTTTGAACTTTTACTTTTCCAGGCACCTCAAGTTTTTGCGTGATCTGTATAGGTTGTTGTTTTCTAATGTAGTATAGTATTCCAAAGCCTGCGAGAAAAAGAAAGGCGCTTATAACTAATCTTATCGGCGCATATGCTGAAGCTAGAGCGAAAATAACGGCAAAAAACAAAAGAACAGCAGATATAACGTACCCGATCACGGTTTTCGCACTTACCACACTCATCTCTCCCTGTGTAATCTGTTGCCATTCAAGAAAGTACGAGAATAAATACTCTTTCGTTTATGTCATTTTGAACGCCGCGCAATCTTGGCTATGGACAAAGTCTCTACCTGAAGCGTCAACACACACAAAACTATTTGACAAGCTCCCGCTTCTTCCACCTTAAATTCTTGCTGTGACACTTCCTGCACTTAACCGCAGTAGGCGCGTTACGTACTCCACAATGCCGACAAATCTTCATGTAAAGCCTATGTTTCTGAGCAAGGGCTTTCTTAACCGGATCGGTAATAGGCATAACCATACCCTCAACTTATCAACTACGTTCCAGACATGTCACCAGTAAATATACCTTTCTTCTTCAACCTCTCAGCTAACAACCTAGCCACATCACTAGGCTTCTCAGCCACCATAACACCAGCCTCCGTAAACGCATCAATCTTGCTTTGAGCGGTCCCGGCCCTGCCCATAATAATCGCGCCAGCATGGCCCATCCTCTTACCTCGAGGCGCCGTCCTACCGGCAACAAAAGCTGCCACAGGCTTACTATAACCTTCAGCGGAGATAAACTCAGCTGCAAGCTCTTCCAAGTTCCCGCCAATCTCGCCGATCAACACAACCGCCTTGGTCTGCTCATCCTCCTCGAACTCTCTAAGGATGTCAACAAAGCTAAGGCCGACAACAGGGTCACCTCCTAAACCCAAACAAGTAGACTGCCCTAATCTCACTGCAGAAAGTCCTGAAGCAATCTCATAGGTCAACGTTCCACTTCTCGACGCTACCCCCACAATCCCTTGCCTAAAAATATGCGCAGGCATGATCCCAAGCTTGCTCTCATCGGGGGTGATAATCCCTGGAGTGTTAGGACCGATAACAGTTGCACCCTGTTTTTTAGCACAGGCCATAACCTGTATAACATCTTTCACGGCAACATGCTCAGTAATTATGACAATCGTTTCTAATCCAGCATCTAAAGCTTCAAAAGCAGCGTCAGCGGCAAAAGGAGCAGGAACAAAAATTATGGAAGCATTCGCCTCTTGCTTCTTCACTGCTTCATCTACGGTATCATAAACCGAAACTCCGTGAATTTGTGTTCCTCCCTTTCCAGGAGTTACCCCTGCAACGATTTGGGTCCCACAATCTAGCATAAGCCTAGTGTGAAAACTGCCCTGAGTTCCCGTGATGCCTTGAACGATAGTTTTAGTGCTCTTATCAACGAAAATGCCCAATAGCTACCCTCCACTAAA
>JABUBK010000055.1_pt1 | contig 20236 bp, 20 predicted proteins | sample 7332671 | NCBI WGS metagenome assembly JABUBK01 (sample SAMN07256342, study PRJNA390944) | subsurface metagenome | isolation source: Methane hydrate marine sediment | place: Pacific Ocean: Eastern North Pacific, ODP site 1244 | collected 2002
AGGTTGGGGTGGTTTAATTAGCTTTAAGGAGGTAAAAAGATATGATCTTTCCAAAAATCTCTATTGGTAGCTGGGCTTACGCCATCGGGCCCTATGCTGATCATCCAGTAGAACTCGAAGAAGTGGCTCGCCGGTTGGAGGCTCTTAAATTTGATGGAGTTGAATTAGGCGGATTCAAACCCCATGCTCATCCTGATCTATATCCCAACAAAAAGAAGAGACAAGGGCTAATGGAGATGTTAAAATCAAAGGGACTGGAAGTTCCCGCCTATGCCGCTGATCTTTGGTCGCTTCCATTTGCCGAGGGTGATCCCAAAGTGGTCAAGCAGTACGAGGAGATGTTTGATCGAAGCCTGGAGTTCTGTGTGGATTGCAGCATCAAAGCTATTCGGGTAGATACTGTCACTCACACTCCTTTCCCGGAATGGCTTGATTACCAGGTTGCCTGGGATAGAGTAGTTAACATGTTCAGAAGCTGTGCCGATAAGGCTGCCAAGGTAGATACTCTGGTGGTCTGGGAATTTGAACCAGGTTTTATCTTCAATAAGCCCCATGAGGTCATGAGACTATTCAATGAAGTTGATCGGCCGAATTTTAAGTTTCTCTTTGATAGCTGTCATGCTCATATGTGCTCGGCAGTAGCAGCTAAACAGGAACCTCCATTAGATAAGCTCTCTGGTGGTGAAATGGAGTTTGTCCGTCTACTAAAGGGTAAAATCGGACATGTCCACTTAATTGACTCTGACAATACCCTTCACGACAACGAGACCAGTACCCATGTACCTTTTGGTAAAGGGTTACTGAACTTTGAGGCTCTTCTAACAGCCCTGGTTGAGGCTGGCTATAATTCCGGATGGTGGTCTATTGATCTTTGCTTTTGGCCAAACGCCTGGGAGATTACGGCCCACTGCAAAAGATACCTGGATAACCTTTTTATAAAGCTCAAATGGAAATAAATCCTTTAAGAGGTGAGACCTCATGCCTAAAATGATGAAAGCGCAGGTTTTTTATGAGCCAGAAGAGATGAGATTGGAACAGGTCCCCCTTCCTTCTCCTTTAGAAGATGAAGTTCTGGTCAAGGTCAAAGCCTGTGGCATCTGTGGATCAGATATTGCCTATTATTGGGGGTTAAGCCTTCTGGAAACACCCACCGGTAAGGGACCCTTGATTCTAGGCCACGAATTTTCTGGAGAGGTGGCCGAAGTGGGAAGAATTCCTCAGGAAAAAGGATTATTCAAGGCTGGGGACCGAGTCACCGTAGATCCGGTTCAGTACTGCAGCGCCTGCGGAGTTTGTGCCAGAGGAATGGTTAATCTCTGTGAAAATAAAAGTGTGATTGGAGTATCTACCAATGGTGCCTTTGCCGAATATGTTAAATCTAAATATACCGGTATCCATAAACTTCCCTCAAGGGTTAGCTTTGAGCAGGCAGCCTTTACCGAGCCATTATCCTGCGCCACCTATGGGATTAATAATCTGAACATTTCTTTGGGTGATTTCTGCGTAATTTTTGGGCCCGGTCCCATAGGGCTGATGATGACTCAAATGGCCAAATCAAGAGGAGCAGGAACTGTAGTGCTGGTCGGCACGAGGGACTATCGACTCGTACTGGGGAAGAAGCTAGAAGCAGACTTCATTTTAAATATTAAAGAAAAAAATTCCCCCTATTACATTGATGATTTACAAGAAAAAATTAAGGAGCTAACGGAAGGAAGGATGGCTGATAGAGTTATCTGTGCCACCGGAACTTTAAAGCCAATGCAGGATGCCCTCACGATTTCTGGAAGAAAGGCTGTAGTAGTTTACTTTGGCCTTCCCGGCCCCAATGATGTTCTCAAAGTTCCCGTTCTTGACTCACTTTTATGGGATAAGACCATCCGGTTCTCCTGGCTGGCACCTTTTACCTGGGCTACTGCTCTTCAGGCTATCGATACGAAACTTGTCGATGTTAGCTCTTTAATTACCCACAGATTTTCTCTGGATAATGTTCTGGCTGGATTGAAAACCATTAGAGACCGAAAGGACAATGCTATTAAGGGTCTGGTATTCCCGTAAAAAATTGGCAAAATCAATAACAATTCACTCTATTCCTTAAACACTCTCGATTGCCCCGCATAATCTGTTCTTTCCGACGGATCTTCAACCAAGAAATACACCCACCAATTTGTTTGTCTACATTTTGACGTACTATCCTCTTGGTTCGAGTCCAGCCCGGGGAGCCATTCTGAACACTAAGAAAGAGAAAACTGATCCAAAGAGGTTGAACTGCTCACTCATCTCTCAAGGAAAGGAGGAATTACCGAGACCACCTGTTCAACTCAGTACAATCCTCACTTTCTGGAATGTGTTCAAAATATGTTCCCTGATGTCCTTTACTCTGGCATCAGGGCCAAATTCGTCGGCAACCAATAAAACACCTTCGGAAAGTCTGTTTGAAAAAAATCTATCTACGTTTTCTCTGACTGTTTTACATTCGCGTCTATGTTTGAACTTGGAGATATTACGTAATAAAGAGACAGAATTGGGAATAAATCTCAAGATGTAATAGACGTAGTAGAGGTCCTTTCTCATCTTTATCTGATCTGGCCTGAGAGAAAAAGTCAGAAGTTTGTGAAAGACATAATTATCAGGGAAAGGGATGAAAATCTCTAGAGAAGATGTCTTTGCCTCTGTTCTTATTCTTACAGTATCCTCGACAATTATCTCGAAGTATTCAAGTTTATTTACCAGGATTTCTGACCCTATTAATTTTCTAAGATAATTTTCTGGCATATCCTTCCCAGAAATAAATTCCACCGGAATGGGGACGGCACTGTTGTCTAATTTAACCTCGGGCACAATAGGATATGCTTTTCCAATACTAACATGGCGTTCGGAGTATTGTAGTTTGGTCAATCTCTTGTAGATTGAATCTTGCCGGAAGTCTTTAATTTTCGTCTTAATCCCAATGTCAATATCTGCCGTCAGATAAGGTTTATCCGTCTCTCCTTTCCATAGATAGTTTCTATAGAGATAAGGCACCCAGCCTCCTACTACCACTAAATAGGGAAGGTAGTTTCTTAAGTCTTCTAGCACTTTGAAAAAAGCTTTCTCCTGAATAGATTTATTCAAATGATTTCGCCTTTCCTCTCAAGTACATTTCTTAGATATTCACCATGCTCTCTTCCTCGTGGGGTAAAATTATAGAGATCCAGATAAAGTTGCAGGTTAGAGACCACTCTGTATTTGGTGATTTTCCGAACATTATGAAAAACAGAATTCCTATAATATGGGTAAACAAAATGAACATTTCCCCCTACAACTAACTGTTTCAGAAGAATCCTATCCTGCATCTCAGAGATAATCTTGTAGAAATTGTAATGATTTAAGTAAAGGTGGATATCTTCTGTGAGCATATAGGATGTTGTCAAGTTAGCGCCGATATGTAGTGTCAGTGCGTAGAACTCGTCCAGACCCTTCTCTCTCAAGAAATTTCTTACCTTCCCCAGTATCTTTTTATCTGGACTGTAGAAACTCTGTGTCTTGTTCAGTGAAAAATCGTAGTTTTTAACCCATAGTTCTAAAAGCTCTTTTTTCTTGATTAAGCGGGTATATCCTATTCTTCCTTGATTCACTCTTTCCACGAAGCCAAGTTTATCCAAAAATGAGAGAGTACGTGAAATAAGCCCTATACTAATTTTACATTTTTCCACGAAATCTCGAACTTTCCAATCCCTATCCGGAGTATGGAGCATCTCTCGTAAAACAAAGGTAGATTTATCTCTAAACAGACTTCTATTGATTTGTACAGCCATTTCGTTCACCTAGCTTATGTTCAATCTTTGTTGAACATTATATAATATTGAACATAAAAGTCAAGGAAAGAGTCGATTTATTGGTATACATGGGGGTGGGATTGCATGAATTTGAGGTTCGTGAGCAAGCAACTGCTCATAGCTCAGCCGTTATCAACATCGTCCAGTCCGGGGAAGCGAGCATGAATCAACGACAGCAAGGCAATTCTCTGGATTCAAGAAAATAATATAAGATTTAATTTGACGATAAGTTGTTGTTGCCTTACAATAGACAAGTCTAAAAGGGTCAGTCTCTTGAGGAGTAAGAATGGTAATAGAAAAAAGCGAAAGAGCCTCATTATTCTCCGTGCTGGTAAACATATCTCTATTTCTAATTAAGTATTTCTTAGGCATATTTTCAGGCAGTCTTGCTCTCATCGCTGATTCCATTCATTCAATCTCCGATGTTATTGGCTCAATGACACTCTTCATAGGTCTCAAGATTGCTAAGCGCAAAAGCAAGGTTTTTCCCTATGGTCTGTATAAGGTAGAGAATTTAATTGCTCTTGTTTGCTCTCTCCTGATATTTTTTGCTGGATATAAGATCGCCTTATCAGCAATTACCGGCGAAGGAATGCCCCTTCTGAGGAACATACCTCTTACTCTGCCAGGTATTTGCCTAATTCTAAGTATTATTTATGTTTTTATGCGTTATGAAAGAAAAATAGCCAGATTAACTCAGTCTCCTTCCCTTGCTGCTGATGCCGAGGAGTACCGAACGGATCTCTACACTACCATTGTCATCTTGGGTAGTTTTATGGGGAGTTTCTTGAATATCCATCTCGATAGAATAGCTTCTCTCATAATCTCAGCCTTCATATTCAAGGCAGGTGGCGTACTCTTTTTGAATGCTATCAAGGTTCTGCTGGATGCTTCCTTGGATTTCGCAACTCTAGATCAAGTGAAAACTGTCATATTAGGCGAACCCCGAGTCGATGAGTTAAAATCACTTACTGGAAGGAATTCCGGAAGATACAAATTCATCGAAGCGGAAATAACTATCAAGGCCAGAGAATTAGAGAAAGCACATCGAGTGAGTAAGGCCCTGGAAGCAAAGATAAAGAAGAGTATTCCTTATGTTGATCACATTCTTATTCACTATGAGCCGGTAAAAAAAGCATTCATCAATGTTGCCATTCCTTATATAATAAAAGAGAAAAAAGTAAGCGAACACTTCGGTGAGGCGCCTGCCTTTTTGGTGCTCAAGGTGAAAGCTGATAGTGATTTCTTAGTTAAACAGGACATTCTCATCAATCCTTTTCTTTTAGAAGAGAGGGGAAAGGGAATAATGGCAGCTGAGTTCCTGGTGAAGAATGGGGTTGATGTAGTGGTGCTCAAACGCAAATTCCACGGCAAAGGTGCCCAGTATGTCTTCCGTGATGCGGGAGTGGAAATCAAAACCACGGAGAAATCCACTATAAGAGAGGTGATGGATGAGCTTAATATGGAACTCGGGAAAGAGCAAGAGAAAAATTCATCATTTTAGCGAATTAGCTCTGTATTATTCAGAGATCCCTTGTATATATCTTGAATAAAGGGGGATTCTCCAGATGTTTCTTAACGGAACATCTTTCAGCTACTTTTACTAGGCGTTCTCTATATTTTTCGGGAAGCTCGGGTGGAAGTTGAATTTATATAACAATCCTGTCAATCATCCTGGTTTCTCTATTTCTTTCCGTATGCAGGATTAACTTTACTTTTCGGTAGAGATCTGACGTGCCTGGCAAAAGAGGAGACCGTAAATGCCGGTGCAGGCACCAATGGAGGCTAAGAATAAGTCAAAAGGTGCGGGAGTTGAACTCTCACCTCCGCTATCTTTTGGCTGATCGATTCTGATGGTGAAACCTTCATAGAGAGCATTCACCTTCTTGCCTCCTGGGAAAATGATTTGCATATCCATCACTGACCTCCTGACTATAGTTAGAGAATTCCTTTTTTTGATCCCCCAAGGTGCCTCCAGCCTCGGTTCATATTTACTATTATCGTACACTACCATGGCAGTTAACCGTGGGCTTTTTTGTAGAGTACCGTTATGACTATCGCGAAGTAATTTTTTGGCATAGAAAATGCTGCCTCTAAGACTAGGGAAAGTATGAAGAACTTGCAAGTAATCTCACTAACAGCACTTCAGACGCTGGTGCACCTGGCAGGACATTGTGTGAGACCATTTTAGGTAGGACGCTATGAAAGAGTAGATCCTCCACCTGAGCGAGCAAAGACTCAGATGGAGGATTTGGATGTAGTGTTTATCTAGCGAATCTCATACCACGGCCCATTCTATTTCCTGCTTTCCAATTATCCCTTCCAGTACGGAATCGAGCAGACATTTCACCGGGGTTCTCTTCGCAATATTCGTGACGTTCTTCCATGAGTTGGAGTCGAAAGTTGAGTTCAACTTTAGTCAAGAGTCCAGCATCAACCTGTTTTTGCAGGTGTTCCTTTTGAGCTGTGAGCATCCTCTGTTGGAATTCTTCCAGAGTAAAACCCTTTTCCTGGGCGATTTCCGAGAAGCACTTGCCCTTCTCAAGCTCCTCGCCTAGTTCCCTAGCAGTTGCTCCAAGTATCTCAGCCTTTGTTTCCAACATTTGCATATATCCCCATCCATTTCCTGGCTGAGAATACCTACTGGTCCTTTGACCTGCGGCACCACGGGCATAACCGCCTATTGCGTACCAACCTACACTGGCGGCTACCAAAGACCCGATAGCTAACCCGACAATGATCTTCTTCATCGCCTTTACCTCCTCATGTGTTATTTTAAACTCACCATATTATTTAGTGAAGATATGCTTCCACTATCATTAAGTAGTACAACCGGAACGGGTAATTTATTTCATATACGGAAAATGCTCATAGATTCCGCTTTGTACGTGTGAGTCACCGTATGTCTTCAAACTGAGTATGAGTTTACAACTGGGGGGCTAGGGTAGGATTCACATAGGACGGATTACGGGTCCTTAGTTTTCTCTTCTCGGTCCCTTCATCCTTTGTCTGCGCTGGCCTGTAGTTTGTAGGACGTGGGCATTGAATACTTCTTTTTCCCATTCACCGATGACTTGGATATAGTCACCTTTGTTGAAGTCGGACCCGGCGGGGAATAGAGTGTTCTCGGTAAATTTTATGAACACCGTTCTTTCTTGGGCTATGTCTACCATCAAGCCGTCGCTCTTGACTTCAGCTACTTCTCCCAGCAGAGCATTTCTCCACATTCCATACCTCTTTCCGTAGAAAGATCGCAAGAATGGGAAGTGGCCTTGATTGACTCTATCTTCAATGGCCTCGTTAACCCCGCTGACGGATATAACTGCACCAGCAATAAAAACCGAAAGAAGAAGAATTGCCAGAATCCTTTTAAATGGTTTTTTGTATGAAATGTCATATCGGGAAAGAATGATGCTGGCCAATATAAAGAATGCTAGACCAATTAAAGTCCAGTGACAAGGGAAGGTAATGCTTATCTTCAAGATAATACAGTATTAAAGGCTCTCGATATTTAGTTTCCAACTCATCTAAACACTTTTTTACCTTTTCTTTTATTTCCTTTCTCACCTGGACATCCAGGAGGGAATTATTCTTTCCGTTAGCAGGAAAGTCAATTTTCCCTAAACCCTGTAAGGAAATCTCTTTTCTTCTGTTCAACCTCTTAATAAAGTTTACTCCTTCATTATGAGCAATTCGATAAATCCATGCGGAAAACTTCTTTTTAGTGTTGAAGTCTAATAGATTGCGGTAGGCCTTAATAAATACATCCTGCAGTATATCTTCTGCTTCGCTAGGACGATTGGTCAGGTAGCGAAGATAACGATAGAGTTTTTGTTGGTAGCGCTCAATTATCTCCGCAAAGAGTTCGCTATCCTCGCTGCGAATCTTTTCTACCAACTCTTCATCAGACAAGTTTTTCACTGTGAAAAGTCTGCGAATAGAATTTTTTCTCTTGTTCAATTTCCTCCCGACCAGTTCTTGATCCTGGAGCCTGATTAATTCGAGCATTCAACCGAAAGAAGAGTATCTTTTTCAAAGCCTACTGCCGAGTTAACGGTCTCCAATTGATTTTGGCTCTTTGACTAAATTGGTGGCCTTACTCGGGTCAGTAAGTAATTCATAATCCACTAAAGCCTCAAGGTATAGTTTCTTGCTTCCTCCCAGTCGTAAGAAGTTGTTTCCGGTCTTTCTCTATAGTTAGCGCAGTGACCTGTTCCCATTAATAGTACTACTTGTTAAGTTAGAGTCGAGGGAATAGTCTCCTCAGGTGTAGGTAATCGGTAGTTTAATGGATCGGGTTACAGGTCGTTTTCTTGGAACCGAGGTTCCCGAGTTTTTGTGCAAGATGTGACGGAGAGTTTTTCTATCCAGAGATCTGAGTGCGCTGCTAAAGAACACAACAGTATTTTCTCTTCTTACTTCTAGCCTCAGTGTAAATGAGTTTACTTCTCTTTTCTCAGCAGCCTACTATCAGCAAGCCTCTTTCATCGCTAACGAGACTGGGAAAGGGTATGAGGGGATTTCAACATTCTCTATTTCATACTCCAAGTTTTCGAAAGAAATTCTAACATCGTCCTGGCCGGGGACGCCTATAAAATACGCTCTCTGGCAAATACATCTCTCTCAGACGGTATTCTTCCCTCTGGAGGATGGACTACTCATTATTGGCATCTAATATTTCTTGCAGTACATCCTTTACTCCGGAGAACTCGATCTCCCTTTCAACGCAGTAATCACGAACCTTTACTCCCGGCTTACCCATGGATGTTCCGAGGGTCGTCTCAATTTCTTCTTTGGCAAGACCCCAATCCAGGAGTTCCTGAAAAGTTGTGTTCCCCTTCACCGTGGTATCAACTTCACCGAGGTCATCTTCCGGCTCCTCAGCAGACACCGGTTTTAAACCGGGAAGAGTGACCACTCTATTCTCTAGGACCTTCAGCTCTTCCTCTGACAGTTTTTCCTTCAGCACTGACATTGCTGGGGCAGGAATAAGTGTCGTTTCCTCCGGGGTGTAAGAAAGACCGGTGTAGAGGGAAACAAAGAATTTTACCGAGTCTGTTCCGATTTCACCTCCCTCAATGGTGCCCTCAACGGTGCCATAGATCTCCTTCAGATTTCCACACTTAAAGTCGGCCATATTATCTGCACCATCTAGTCCAAAAGCTTTGCCCATTTCTTCCAACGGTATCTCGAAGAGCTCGCTCACCTCAGAGAAAGTGTAGGATCCCCGGATATCGGCCGGGTTGTATTCTCCCTCATATTCTCCTGAGGTGAACTTCGCCGGAACCTTCGCACTCGTTGTTCTCCACAGGTTGAGTCCTATTGTACCTCCTATGCCTATTATGAAGACTGCCAGGATAATGGGTCCTATATGTTTTGATCTGATATTCATTTTGTCACCTCCATTCTCCCGGTCATCAATTCCACCGTGTTATCAACTGGGCAGAACTCTCCGGAAGTACACTTCATGCAGGTTATGCACTGATGATCACGGACTACCTTCCTGGTTGAAACAGGTATATTCATGGGACAGTTCTTATCGCAGGCCCCACAATCGATGCAGGTCTCGGTATTTCTTCTCACCTTGAAGACTCGAAAGAGATTGAAGAGTCCAAGGAGAGCTCCGTAGGGACAGGCATACTTGCAGAAAGTTCTTTCAATAAAAAGAGAAGTCACCAGAACAGCTCCAAGAATAATAAGCGAGGTAATGGCCACCTCTCCTGTCCAGAAGTGAAAGAGAGCAAAATACGGGTCAAAGTCGGCAAAAACAAGCTTCGCTGTGACCGCAGTCGCATAAAGGACCCAGCCGAGTATTACATATCTAAGGTACCGCAAAACTCTGTCGAATCTGTAAGGGATGAGAAGGTTGAATTTTTTCTTGATGAGTTTTTTGCCTAGTTTCCCCAACCATTCCTGAATACTGCCGAGAGGGCACACCCAGCCGCAGAAAACAGGACCTAATAAAACAGTAAGGGCAAAAACTATCCACATCAAAATCAAGGAAGACTCATGGATCTTCCTTACAAGAATACCCGAAGTGAAGTACTGATAGATGGATACAACACCGCCGAAGGGGCATAGTGCGTGGAGCGAGGCGGAGGAAAGAATGGGTAGAGCCCTACCCACTTCGGCCAGGCTGTGATTCACAGAAATTAGCGCAATCAGAACCAAAAAGAATACCTGAACCCCGCGGCGTATCCTCCTAGCTTCGACTTTTTTTGTCATTATTTCGCTCCTTCTCTGTAGGCGGAGACACTTATTGCGTACCAGTCGATGGTTCCAACTACTACCACGGCTACGACCATAAACAAAGTTGCCTTTCTCATTGTGTTTACCTCCTTTTGTTTGGAATCTTTGGGGAAATGCATTTTCTGCTACTATATGATAATACAATCCTTTTGACTGATTTATTTCAGAAGAGTCTGGAATGAGCCAATAGACTGTATTTTCCAATCTTCCACCCCTCCCGTCACCGGGCCTTCCCACGGCGGATAGGCTATTGTCTCTCACTTCGTTTGGAAGAATTATTTTGTCGATACGCCTTTTTTGGGCATCCAGGAAGAAACATGTGCTCAGGAGCTTTTTCGGCCAGGTTTGCTCATTGAAAGGAGAGATTGGCAGGGGTGAAAATGCGTGCTATCCTCGACACTTTACGAATCGGCCCGATGCGGCAGAGGATCTGGTGCAGGATGTACTTATCAAGGCCTATCGAAATCTCTTCGGATCCGATACCAGAAAGAAGTTCTCTTCCTGGATCTACCGGATCGCTCACAACGAAGGAGTGAACTACATCAGGAAGACAGGGAAAAGAAAAAGCGTATCTTCCTCAAAACTATATTAAATTCTATAGGAAAGGCTAGAGAAAAGTCCAGAACAAGACTCTTGAGAAGCTATTCAGGCTTGTTATCAACATCGTCCAGTCCGGGGAGCCAATCTTGAGTTTTGCTGTGTTGAGCTATAACGTCGAATGGGCTTTTCAGCTTGAATAAAAGCTTTCTGTCACTCAAGATAGGGTTCTGAGTGGGAAATTTAGAAGGCCCTTTTTTCATTTACTTCAGAACTTTCGAAAATTTCTAGGGCTCTACTCGCCAAATTTAATACCTTAGAAGCCGTTAAATAAAAGGCTTCAAAACTGTTATATGCAAAGTGTGGGACATATGATAAACAGCACTAAGCCATTTGGAGGATGGAGCTGTATCCCTTCCTTAATCAACTCCCTTTCATCGCCCCTTCAATCCTCTATTATTCCCCTATTTAACTCTTAACATTTTATTCAACAAAGGAGTCGTAGCAAACCACTTCTTCCAGAGGTTTTCTGGGTTTTTTCCTTGGACTTTCGGCCGGATAACCCACAGGGAGCAAAGCCACTACTTTATATTTTTCAGGGATACTTAAAATCTGTTTTACCTGGTCTTGGTAAAATCCCCCAATCCAGCAAGTACCAAGCCCCTCCTCTACAGCTACCAGAGTCATATGGTCAAGGGCTATAGCAATATCTACAGGATGAGCAGGGATCCCACCAAGCATCACATAATCTGGATCAAGAGTCACAGCAACAATTATCACCGGAGCGTCACCTATAAAGGAGTAGGAGGTAGCTTCCTTTGCTAATTTTTTTCTTAGCTGATGATCTTTCACTACAACAAATTTGTAGGGTTGTAAGTTGTTTGCTGAAGGAGCAAGGCGAGCTGCCTCTAGAATTTTCAAAAATTTTTCCTTCGGTACAGGTTTATTCCGGTAGGCTCTTACGCTTCTTCTTTTTTCAATAGCTTCGATTACGTCCATTTTTTTACCTCCCACACTCTCACTTCCTACAGAGTGCCAAGCACTCCATAGGAGGGAGCATACACTTAATAACGCTGGGATAGCAAGTTTTTACGAGATTGGCTACTTCCTCTACTAATTCTGCTTTGTTCATTGCGTGCCTGCTGTCTTGAGTGATTATTCCTGAAGAATTTATTCTTATGGTACCTGAAAACTGAATGGTGTCAAAAAAAACGTTCTAGGCCATGATAGGTTGACAACTACTGAACTTTACCTTAATCTTTTACCAGAAGACGCAGTTAGAGAATTTTTCAATAAGTGGTAGGTTTGCATAAAGATAGTATGTGCGACGTTGTCACTTATGCTCCAAAATCGGAAGAATATCCGACACAGCCGGATATCAACAAGTTATCCGAAATTTTGATGGCTTGCTCGAAGTAAAGGTTCCTTATAGTTTATAACCTGATAAGAACATAGGAATGTTATAAAATAATTAGAACAACAGTATATATATAATAGATTTTTCCCAAGATTCTCCGACCTTGGGCGGAGGCAACTCTTCCAAAGGGAGCTGACCCGAGGTTAATAATTATGCAAAGTTTTGTAGAGCTTCTTAGGCATCAATTTGAAGAAAATGCTGATAATCCGGCTATCATCTATCATAATGAAATTCTAACTTTTGGACAACTAGAAAAAAAAGCGGAAAAAGTTGGTGCTTTTCTTCAAGAAAAAGGATTAGAAAAAAGCGATAGAGCTGTTCTTTATACTCCGGAAAAACTTCCCTTTCTAATAATTCATTTAGGAATTATCCTGGGTGGTGGTGTATCTCTCCCTTTAAATTTCAATTTTACTAAGGAGGAAATGATTTATTTCCTTAATGATAGTGGTGCGCGGTTCGTTTTCGCTTCTGATAAACAAGCTGCGCTGATTAAAGAAATAAAAGATCAATGCCCAGAATTAGAAGAAGTTATTGAGCCTGCCAAAGCAGTGGAGATAGACGTCAGCAAAAAATTCAAAGAAGTAGAGATAGAGGCCGAGGATCATTGCTTTATACTTTATTCCTCAGGTACCACCGGGCGACCAAAAGGGGTTGTTCATACTCACCGGAACGTAGCCGCAAGTCTTCTTGCTCTTCAAAAATGTTGGAAGTTCACCCCAGAAGATATACTGCTCAATGCACTTCCACTTTTTCATATCCATGGACTCTCCTTTGCTACTCATCTAGCTCTCATTTCTGGTGGTTCTATGATACTAGGGGATAGGTTTCATCCGTTGAAAACTATGGAGAAAATTAAAGATGCTACTGTTTTTATGGGTGTGCCAACCATTTATTACGCTTTCTTAAGAAGGCCAGAGTTTAAAGAAAAAGCAAAAAAATGGTATAAAACAAGGCTTTTTACCTGCGGTTCTGCTCCTATCCGCTCAGAAGTTCTGCCAGAAATTGAAGCAATTATTCATAAAAATCTAATAAACCGTTATGGTATGACCGAGAGTCACGTAATAACAAGTCTTCCATTGGACGGACCTTTCAAACAAGGCTCTGTTGGGTTACCGATCGATGGCATAGAGATGAAGTTAGTCAGTGAAGATGGTAAAGCTTTGTTTGCAGGGACTAAAGGAGAAAATGGTAGCCCGGTTGTTGGTGAGGTAAAGATAAGAAGTAAAAACCTTTTTAGTCACTATTGGAACAAGCCAGAAGCAACCAGTATGGCTTTTGACCAAGAAGGTTTTTTCTCTACCGGAGACCTAGGGTATATCGATGAAAACGGGTTTTTAACTTTAGTTGGACGGAAAGACGATCTTATTATCACGCATGGCTATAACGTCTATCCACCTGTAATTGAAGGAGTGTTAAACGAATTTACTCAAGTAAAAGAATCAGCAGTAATTGGCATTCCTGATCAAAGAAAGGGAGAGAGGGTGATAGCAATAATAGTACCCAATGGTATATTAAATATAAAAGAATTGAAAAAACATTGCCAGGCAAAATTGGTTAATTATCAACGACCAGTACATTTTGAACTTGTTAAAGAGCTTCCCCGTAATACTATGGGTAAAATATTAAAACGAGTATTAAAAGAAAAATTTACAGAAAGAATCTGAATTGAAACTAGTGGATATACAAATTTGAAGAAACTTGGATAGAACCTTAGAATTGTTGATCACACTTTGACTCAATTCGGAAACCTCAAAGATTTAGGATGTCTGCAACGGTGCCCCCGAAAACTTTATGTTGAATCTTTTTAGGTACTTTCAGGTCGTCCAAAAGTTTTCTGTAGTCATTTAGTACATCTTCAATCAACTCACAGGGAACGTCACCTCCAAAAACAATTTTCTCAAAAGGCCCCTTTCCCCCTAATCCCTCATAGTGAAATGTCTGTTTTCCTGTCCACCAGAGAATTTCTTTAAAAAATGAAGGTTTTTTCTTTTTCAGAGTTGAACCACTAAGATCAAAATAGACATTGGGATTCCAACGAGCAACCTCACAAGCCTCTTCATACCAAGGATTTCCCAGGTGAGCGCCTACTAAAGTAAGCTTAGGAAACGCACGAGCTATGGTATCCAAGTATGCGGGACGCATTCTGTTAAAAGAAACATCAAAGCTTGCCTCGTCTTCTCTTCTTGCTAGTATCCCTAAGTGAAAAAGAATGGGCATGCCATAATCCTGAGCGCGAGCATAAATAGGATAGAACTGTTTATCATCATAATTTGCAGGAGGGCGAATTACTTTTAGACCCTTAAACCCTTTTTCGTAGAGCGTATCCACTGTGGCTACATTGTCTACCCCCAGTCTTATGTAACCAAATCCAGTGATTACATCCGGATACTTTGTAAATGCCTCTTTAACCCCATCATTTCCCAACATTCCATGATGGCGACCTAAACCGCTTATACATACTTTATCAATTCCCAATCTCTTACATTCTCTTACCAGTTTATCTACGTAACCCTTACGATCGTATAAGTGCTCATGAAAATCAATTATCATCCCTGGCCTCCTTCAACATCTTGATATTAGAAAGGTGGTCTCAAAACCTATCCCGGGATCAACCTTTGATTGCTCCTGCCACTAGACCCTTAATCATATATTTAGAAAACAGAATAGTAAAAATTATGATCGGGATCATTGATAGAAAAGCAGCTGCACTAAGTTGTCCCCAATAGATATGGAAATCACCAAAAAAGTCGGTAAGTCCGGGAGATATCGTCCTGGCAGCAGGTGTAGTGGTAAAAACAACTCCGTATAAAAGTTCATTCCAGCCCAATACAAAGGTAATTATGGCAATGGCAACAAAGGCTGGCAGAAGATTGGGCAAAATAATCTTACCTAAAGCCCTAAGTCTCGAACACCCGTCCACTTCAGCCGCATCAATTAACTCATCGGGGAAAGAATCAAAAAAGCCCTTCACTATCCAAATATTCAGTGGTAAACTAATATAAACATAACTCATTACTAAAATAAAATGGGTATTGATAATTCTAAAATATCTCCCAATAACGTAAAAAGGTATCAAAAGAGAAGGAGGTGGTACAGTTCGTGACAGTAAAACCAAGATAAAGCAAAGAGCACTACCCTTAAATCTAAACTTGCTGAAGCCGTAGCCGGCCAAAATCGATAAACCACAAGAGATAATAACTGTAGAGATTGCCACAATGGCACTATTCCTGAAATAATAAGGGAAAGGTCTTTGTACAAAAACATCAATGAAGTTTCTTAGAGTTGGTGCTGAGGGTAGCCAGGTAGGTGGCCAAACATAAATTTCTTTATTTTCCTTAAGTCCTGTTAAAAATATCCAGACTATAGGAGAGAGTGACCAAGTGACAACAATAATGCCAAACAATACTAACACAATCTTTGTAATATCTATCTTTTTCCTCGTCAAGTCTTACCCTCCCTGACCAGTTCAACTCTCAAGCCCTTAACATATATCCAGACTGTGATCAGGGTAACAATCACCATAATAATTGAAAGGGCAGAGTTATAACCAAAAAGCAACTGGATCTTTCTTTCCTGAAGGAGCATGGCCATCAATTTTGTACTAATCCCTGGACCTCCTGCAGTTAAAGCGAAAGGTATATCGAAATTTCTCAGAGAATACATTGTTCGTATCAACAGCGAAACAAAGATGGCTGGCTTCAATAAAGGTAAGGTAATAAACAAAAATTTCTGATAGATTCCGGCTCCATCTAGTTCAGATACTTCATAAAGCTCTCTAGGAATAGATTTTATTCCGGCCAACAAAATTAAAGTTACGAAGGGAGTAGTATGCCAGGTCACCACCGCTATACAGGCAAACATAGCAAGTCCTGAAGACCCTAGCCAGTTTACAGGAGACCTTATTAAACCAAGCTTTATTAAACTGTAATTTACAATGCCAAATTCTGCATTTAGTATCCATTTAAAACTTACGCTTCCCGCTACCATAGAGACCATAAATGGCATAATCACTATAATGCGCAATATACCTTCAAATTTTCCTGACTTATCAAGTAAAGATGCAATCCCTAAACCCAATAATAATTCTATGGATGAGCTTACCAGAGAAAAGATAAGGGTATTTTTAAATACTGTCCAAAAATCTGGATCCTGAAAAACGTCGATATAGTTTTTTAAACCGACAAACTCGGTTATTGTCCCAAAGGACCATCCGTAAATGCTGGAAGCAACAAGATAACCCAATGGAAATATGACTATAGCAAATATAACTATCAAACTTGGCGATATTAATAAATAACCTTCTAAAATTTGCCTCGCTGACCGTGATAGGGATATTCTCTTCATTATTCCCTCTATGAATGGGGGTAAAGGAATAGTTTAATTTTTCCCAACAAACCAACTGTAATCGTGGAATGATTCAACTGGTGAAGCAACATCCATACAATTGACTCCGATCGAGGACTCACCTATTTATGGGATAATCTCACACCAGATTCCCCCGCGGGAACTGCGGGGGAATCTGGGATCTTCTTGAAACCTTGCTATTAAAGCCAGATAGGAAGCTCGCAAAGAGACTGAGTAAACAATCTCTTTATCTTTAGGTCCCGCTATAATTAGCGGAATTTCCGTATTTTCGCCGCCGCATCATCGAGAGCCTTTTTGGGTGTTTTGCCCCCGGCTAAGGCAGCATTTTCTTCTGCCCATAAAATTCGTTCTGTTGTCCCCTGATTCCTGACAACCTCAACATCTGTATATTCGAGCAGGTCCTGGAATACGCTCAAGAGCTCGGCATACCTTTTGGGGGTTAAGTTGCTCCCCTTTAAGGCCTCAGCAGGAGGATCCTTTACTCGAGAATCCTTAAAGGCTGCCGGCATAAAAGCAACGTTTCCAGGCTCATAAATCATTTCCAGTACCTGTCCGTCGTACCCGCAGTAGGTTTCAATAAAGTCCATACTCCAGTATTTGTTCTTTGAGACAACATTTAGAATCAACGGTGTAGTGATGTAGTAGGCAGATTTATGACCTCCGTCCAGTACCGGGAGTCCTGCTACTGCCCATGCGCCTCTTACTACCGAATCAGCCGTATCCAACATTTTTACCATCCAGCTCCAGGAAATTGCCATAGCTGCTTTGCCGGAGATGAAGGCTCGTAAAACATCACCTGAACCATAGGCGACGACTCCGGGTGGCGAAACCTTATATTTATTTCGCAAATCACAGACAGCACTGAGAGCTCTTATCCCTTCGGTGCTATTTACGGTAATTTCATCGCCAGTAAAGATTCTTCCTCCTATCTGATGGAGCAGGGTTTCGGGAATATGTCCGAAATGTATCAAGCCGGTTCCGGCATGTACGATTCCCCACTGATCGATCACTCCGTCACCATCAATATCTTTGGTAGTTTTTCTGGCAAATTCCACCATTTCTTTCCAGCTTTCAGGTAGATCTGTATAGCCAGCTTCTTTTAATAGATCTGTTCTGTAGTAAAGGAGACTAACCATATTCCCACCATGCAGACCATAGGTTTTGCCTTTATATTGGAGTCCATCTTTCACTGGATCTGGATAATATTTTAAGATATTCTCCGCAATGGGGTCCAGTGGTTCAAGCCAACCAGCTGCAGCCCAATCCTTTATCCAGCGATCGTTAGCGGCCATTATATCGATACTGGGATCTCGACTAGATAAAACAGAGATTAATTTCTCATAAGCCCAGGCCTCTCCCAGCTCGATAACATTCACCTTAATGCCCGTCTCTTTTTCCCATAGTTTTATGACATGAGCCAGACCCGGATCACCACCTAAGGTCCCCATATTAGTTATAGTAATGGCTCGAGGCTTAGGGGGTATCTCTTCTGCCAATGCCAGCGCACCGAATATGAGCAGCATTAACCCCCCTATCAATACTAAACTTCTTATTCTCCTTCTCTTCATCTTTTTTAACCTCCTTTTTAGCCTATCTGACTTCTATCTTCCCAAATAAGCTTTTCGGCAATGTTCCATCCCTCCTTTCAATCTTTGATAGCGTGTATCTTAGTAATGTTTTATTCTCCAATAATATTTCTCATGTAGCGGACGGTTTCTCTCCTTACCCCCTGCCATATTTCCACTCTTGAAGACCTCCGGAGTGATTCCCTTTTTCACCAGATTCTCAACCACCTCAGCTACAATGGAGTTTAATATAAAGCAGATGGCAATAGTAGAGGAAGAGGAGACTTTTAGATCAAAGCCTTCAATCTCAACTACCGCATCTCCCGGTGGAACGTGGGCATCTACCACTAAATCTGCTAATTCAAACAGATTCTTATTACTGGGATGCCTGTTAGGAATCCCTGCTGCGGCACCTTTAGAAAATTCAGATGAGGTCACTGCTATGATTTTTATGCCCCTTTTTCTGCATTCCAAAGCTGTATCTATGGTCACGGCATTTATTCCATTCACATTAATCTCTATCAACAAATCTCCTTTTTTTACTCTATAGTAGTCTAGAATTTTTTCGGCATAGCCCACTAAGCTTTCGGTATTGGGATGACTCTCAATGTTAGCTATACCAGGTGGAAATATGGGATTTATTGCCGCCAGCCCTCCAGCTCTAGTAAATAATTCCATTGCTCCCATTATAGAATGACCTCCCGTACCAAATGCCCATATTACCTCATTGTTCATTATTTTTTCACTAATGAGATCTGCAGCTTTTTTTATATTTGCCATCTCCTTGTCTTTGATCTCCCGAAGAATTCTCTCTATTGCATCATAGTATTTCTCTGTGGGATTCATTTTGATTTACCTCCTATTCTTCTAAGCCAAGAATTTTTTCCTCCCCCTATTCTTTCTCATCTCCTGTTGTAATTGGATTAAGTTAAGGGTCAATCGCTAAAGTACGTACCATCACCTCCTCGCTTGCTTCTCCACCCCCTCTCTTACACCTTGAAAAAATAGGAGCACTCTACTTATTTCCTCTGTTCTTTGGCAGCACCTCAAGGTTTGGAGCATCTATATCTTCATCTCAAATTTGTTTTTCTTAATTATCTAAAATTCCTTAGTTTCCTTCACTTTTTCACAAAAACTCAATTATTTCGTTCCTGGTAGACTATCCTCCCCTTAACTATTGTCACAGTAACATGTATATCTTCATCAAAAATGACTATGTCGGCATCCTTCCCTTCTACCAAGCTTCCTTTTTCCTTATCTATCCCGATTACTTTAGCAGGGTTTATAGTTGCCATCTTAACCGCGTCTTGGACTGAGAACCCCACCAATTTAACCATATTCCTTACACATCTATCCATTGTAGCTACACTACCTGCAAAAGAATCACGGGTCAAAAGTTTAGCTACATAATTCTCCTTTTCCTCTGGAACCTCAAATTCCTCTGCCACGTTAGCCTCAACAATAGCATCTAATCCTCCAACGCAGTATTTTCCTGGTCCTAGTCCGGCAGCACTCATGGCATCTGTTATAACTGATACCTTATCAAGACCCTTCGTTTTTATTATCAGCTTCATAAGGCTGGGAGGCAAATGGTGTCCATCCGCAATGATCTCCGTAGTTAGCTCGTTCAATAAAAGGGTTGACTCTATGACGCCAGAGATCCTGTATGCATTGATTCTTTTCAGTCCCGACATTCCTGAATACATGTGTGTTACGTGAGTATATCCAGCCTCAATAGCGGCCAAGACATCCTGATAAGTTGCATTGGTATGAGCAATTGAGGCGACAATTCCACGTTTTTTTAACTCTCGTCCTAATTCCAATCCTCCCTCCAATTCAGGAGCTGCAGAAAACCGAAGGACACAATCATACTCATCCAAGAACTTCAAATACTCCTCTGGTTTAGGTTTTATTAAATATTGAGGGTTTTGTGCTCCTTTTTGTTCCAGGGAAAAGTATGGCCCCTCTAAATGAGCACCCAAAACTTGCGCTCCAGGTAATGTTCTTTTCTTAGCCAGTCCTATAGCCTTAACTGCTCTTGTAATATCATCCATGGGAGCAGTTAAAACGGTGGGAACAATGGATGTGGAACCCCCTTCGGCATGGGCAACGGAGATCTTTTCAATGGCCTCCTGTGTTGCATCCATAGTGTCCGCTCCACCTCCACCATGAAGATGAATGTCAATAAACCCAGGGGCTAAATACCTACCGACAACATCTATCACTCTTGCATCTTCAGGAATCTTATTTTCACCCTCAGGACCAACATTCGAGATCTTACCATCACT
>JABUBK010000056.1_pt1 | contig 20201 bp, 32 predicted proteins | sample 7332671 | NCBI WGS metagenome assembly JABUBK01 (sample SAMN07256342, study PRJNA390944) | subsurface metagenome | isolation source: Methane hydrate marine sediment | place: Pacific Ocean: Eastern North Pacific, ODP site 1244 | collected 2002
AGTGTGTTGGGCATGTCTTCCAGAAGATCAAGAGACCTGGTATTACCAATACCTCTGATATCGACCAGACTGGTAACGGCAATATGGTGTTCATGGTTATACAGGAGGGATAGTGGTGATTAGGTTTAATCATCAATCATCTTGCCTGGGCTAGAGAAGAGAAAAAATAAAGGCAGCCCATCCCGTCTCAAAAGGGGTGGGTTGCCCTGTTATCCTGTCAATTCCAGAGCTATTAATGAAGCTTGGCTTCCTTATTCTGGTACCGGTTCTCTCTTTGTTCTTAGCCAGGTAGGCGGGCTATGTCGAATCTTTAAGGAGGAGATAGAACAATGTGGAAACAATTCTTAACGGCTTTGTTTGTCTTGGTGTGCGCGTTAGGTTTATCCGGCGCAGCCTCGGCTACAAATATCGTCGATATCATCCAGGCCGGCGATAGCAACCAAGCCTACATTGAGCAGGTTGGTGATGGTAATACTGCTTCCTGCTATCAGGTTGGAAGTTTTAATGATGCCTACCAGTGGCAGCGAGGCGATAACAACCAAGCTACTATTGACATAAGTGGAGACTGCAAGATTGCGAACCAGTGGCAGCGAGGCGATAACAATGAAGCTACTATTGACATAAGTGGAAACTGCAACTTTGTGAACCAGTGGCAGCGAGGCGATAACAATGAAGCTACTATTGACATAAGTGGAGACTGCAAGATTGCGAACCAGTGGCAGCGAGGCGATAACAATGAAGCTACTATTGACATAAGTGGAGACTACAACTTTGCTAACCAGTGGCAGCAAGGCGATAACAATGAAGCTACTATTGACATAAGTGGAAACTGCAACTTTGCGAACCAGTGGCAGCGACGTGATAACAACGTAGATACTATTAACATAACTGGAGACTACAACCTTATCTGGCATTATCAGAATGGTCGCCACGCCTCTAGTATCATCATAAAGGGAAATGGAATCTCTGTCTTTTCTTTATGAAGTGAAGTGGAAGTCAATCCCGCCCACAACACACTCAGCCCGGAGCAGTAAACTCCAGGGTAAAGATCCAAAAAAACTTCATCTTGCCCGTACTTTGAGAAAAATAGAGACAGGCCATCTCAACAGACAGGCCGTCCTGGTATTTTAGGATTTTCAAAAGTGGTAAGAAAGTATGCTCTGATTTTCTTGGGATCGGTTATTTCTTTAGTTTTAACCCAACAGGTTGGCTCACCTAAACCTTTAGTGGTTAGCCCTTCATCTTTAAGTTTCACTATTCCTCCAGGAGGAAGCCATACCTATTACCTTGAAGTACTTAATTTAGACTCGGCCTTTTTTTTCGTTAAATCTAATTTTGATTCTGGTTGGATGTTCCTTTTTCCTTCTGAATTTAAAATCTCTCCCGGGCAGGCAAAAAGAATTTTGGCTGTCTTTTTCATCCCCGAAGGAGAGGACCCTCAACGAGAAGGAAAGATCGTCCTTAGAACTGAGAATGAAAATAAGCAAGCCAAGGTAAAGGTAGCTATTTCAGCTGCGATGGCTAAAGAGGAGAAGGCTTACAGAGCTTGGATAGAGGTTGAATATAAAAATTCTTATCTAAAAATAAGAGCCCTTTGCTTCAACAACACTTCAGAAGACGAGGTTTTAAGGTATAAGCTACAAGCAAAGAAAAGCGGAAAAAGTGGAACAGTAAATACCTCTCAATCAGGTTCTGTTTGTATTCCTAGCCAGGAGAAAAAGTGTCTATCTAAGTTAACCTTAGGGATTTCTCCAAAAGACTGCTACCAAATCACCTTGGAGGTTTATAAAGACGGAAAGCTGGTAGCTGAAGATTCGGTATTTTATCCTTGGGTCCTCGAGGCTCATGGACCACTAGGGATTGCACCTCTCTTCTTACTAGCGAAAACTGCTTAGGTCTGTGAGGCCAAAACAAGTTTTACTTTGTCGCCTTCTATGTAAAAGTAAGACATTCACTGCCTTCCCCTAACCTAAAACCCGCATTTTATCTACATTCCAATTTGAAAATTGAGGACATTTTGTCCTCTTTTTTAGTTAATGTTGACAAACTTTATAAAAAGACTAAATTAAAATAAAGGTAAAGAATACAAAAAGAGAGTTAACCAAAGGTTTAAAAAATATTTTCGAAATGGAGGTGGTAAGATGTCATTAGCAATAAATACAACAACACCGGAAGGAATTGTTTTAGCGGCCGATAGTAGGCAATCGTACCGAAATCGAAAAGGTATGGCTCGAATTGGAAGCGATAATGCTTCTAAACTTTTTCAGTTAAATAAGAGAGTCGGTGTTGCGGTAACTGGGTTAGCATTTTTGCCCGAAGATGGTGTGCCTAAAAATATAAGTAAATTTATCGAAGAATTTAAGCGAAAAACTGAAGTCGAAAAATTAAATGTTAAGGATATAGCTGATAAATTACAGTATCTTTTTAATAAGACATATAAATGGCAGGAACAGCTTAAAAAACTACCTGAGCAAATTAAAACTAATTTAACACGACAGGGAGCTGAAATTATAGAAATAAGGGAAGAAAAATATAGGATGAAATTCAAATTTAAAGACAAAAACGGTAAAATTGGTGAAGGTGTCGGCGATGTTGATAAAATTATTCTATCGGTCGCGGGTTATAACAAAGACGGCTCGCACGAAGTTTATACTTGTTATATTCCCGGTGAGATTCAAAAAAAACGAGACAGCAAAGAGAAAGGCAAAGAATACGGTGCTTCTTGGATTGGCCAAATAGATGTTGTGTCAAGGATTGTTTTAGGTTTTGATGGTCGGATTAGAAACATAAAATTTATTAACGAAGCTACCCAAAAACTTGGGAAAGGAGAAGTAAATAAACAACTTAGGAATTTAGAGTATGTTATTCAATGGGGGACAATGACGCTTCAGGATGCCATAGATTTTAGTACTCTGATGATTCAAACTACATCGGCTATCCAGCGTTTTTCTGATGGTATTGCAGCTAATCCAGGAGGCATGCCTGGTGTTGGTGGTCCTGTTGATGTGGCAGTAATTACACCTAGTAAAGGATTTGTTTGGGTAAGTAAAAAGAAGTTAAAAGTTGAGGAGAATGAAATAGATCTAGGCATAGAGCCTAATTTGAAAAGGGTAGAGTAGGAGTTTTAATAAATAAGTAGATAAGCAACAACTCACTTGTTCTGTGGTAAGAAAGGATAAATATGAACATGGGACAGCATACAACACAGCATATACAACGCTCTTGCCCTTCGGGACATTGCTCCTTGCGGTCGCAACGTCGTATATGCTGTGAACGTTAGCATAAATCTTATGCCCTATCAATACAAAAGAGAACCGTTAAATGATGATGAGATAGACAGGCTGATCAATGCCTGTGATACTTTCCGGGAAAAGTTTGTAGTTTGGACGCTTTTGGACACCGGATTAAGACTCTCAGAATTTGCCGATCTTAACAAAGAAAATATCCAGTGGCAGGAAAGAAGGTTAGTCATCTATGGTAAGGGTGGTCCTTATGGTAAAAAGACAAAAAGAAGGATCATCCCCATGACAGACAGAGTAAGAAGATTACTGGAGTACCACTTCGCAGAAAACGATAATACGGAAATGGTCAAAAGAACAGTTGCAAGGATAGTAAAGAAGGTAGCCGACAAAGCTGGAATTTCAAAGCCCGTCTCTCCTCATGTTCTAAGACATACCTTCTCAGTCAACTGCATCAAAAAAGGAATCTCCACTAGAGCCCTCCAAACTCTTTTAGGCCACGATAGATTGACAACCACTGAGCTTTACCTTAACCTATCCCCAGAGGATGCCATCAGGGAGTTTTTAAATAAGTGGTGAGTTTTTATATAACTTGTTATCGGAAGCTCACCTACTTGCCCATCAGGAGCAGATGACTATGGACCAACAATCCTTGGCTGAAATCCGAGGGCATTTTCACGCCAAACTACAACCAATTCAGGCAGAAGTTATCCGCAGTGCGGTAGCAATGCTTCAAGAAGACATCCAGAACCCCAAACTTACGAGCCCTGATGCTGGGCCTGACACCTTTATGCTTCGGGCTCACCAAGTTGGTGTTGTGCTCTTCCAAAATAAGTTCTTTGCGGTTGCTGAGACACTGTATCGCATTCTGGCAAAAGAGACCGAAGATTACCGCAAGAAATCTCACAATTGGAGACACGCAGGCGCTCTGTACGCTAATACGGCGGCTGCGTGCGCAGCACAGGGAAACCTTGACCAAGCAGTTATCGAACTCCTCAGAGCGGCACACGATGACGAGAGAACTTATGGAGTAGCTAAACATCGCAGTTTTGCTATCACAAATCTGCTACAAGAACACTTCGGTAACCCTGTCCGATGTGAAGCCTGGGCAATGGTTCGGACAATCAACCAAACTCTTACGCTAGCTAATGTGGAATCTCTATGCGAGTTCTTGGGTGATCTCAAATACGGTTTCTTGGCTTACGTACACTTGGCATCGAGGCACGTAAAGGTCAATCAACAATTTCCAAACGAGTTCAGCCAGTTGCAGATATTCAGCGCCCTACGGAGTCTTTCTTGCCTACTTGAAGTGGAGCTAAAGACCATAGCTAACAATATCAAACCCATGCTGTTCGATACAATGAAAGCGCTCTATAAAAAGAAAGGGTGGTGGCAGTCTTTTGATAACACGAGGACAGCAATCGGGGCAACACGCAACTCAAACGTCCCAGTTGATGATCAACTTAGAGACGCAATCGCCATAAACCCAACTGATGACGATGCGAGTTTTTGGAAGAGTTTGCTTATTGCATACATCGTACGAAACTATACAACGCACCAGATGGAAACTCAGTGCGCTCTCGTTCGGTCTTATTCTCAGGAAGTACTTGGGCACACTCTACACGTAATGATAACTGCTCGCAGACATACGTAAGCCAATTCTAAAAGAAGAACGCGGGTGAACTTCAGATTCGCCTCGTTCAACGCCCTCCCCTCGGTTGGGCGTTGCCTATATCTCAAGACCGCCAACCCAAACACCCACCAGCCAATAAATTTAGATAAATAAATCCGGAAATAAGCTTTGAAAACTTGACATCCTTTCTTGTATTTACTATCCTTACAGTAAGGAAGTATGTATACCAAAAACCAACAATTAAATAAGGAGCAAGAAATGCCTATTGTTAAAATTGGACCAAAACACCAGGTAACTATCCCAAAAGAGGTCTTTGATCGGCTTCATTTAAAACCTGGAGATTTTTTGGAAGCGACTGCCCAAACGGGGAAAGTAGTCATGATCCCACGACAATTTACTGCTAAAGCTCCGGCTCCTTCTCTTACTAAAAAAGAACAAAAGATCCTTTTGGAAGCTAGAGAAAAAATTGAGTATATTCAAAAGGACATTCTCCACTCTCAAGGTCTTACCAAAGAAGAGGCAAAAGTAGCCTCTAAAGTGGGTCTGATTGATCCAGATCAAGCCTGGTGGTGGACTGAGGAATGGCAGAAAAAAGAAAGAGAAGCAGAGAAGGATATAAAAGAAGGAAAGGTTAAGAGGTTTACTAATGTAGAAGATCTTATTAAAGACCTTCACTCATGAAAATCCTGCGAACCGATTCTTTTAGACGGGACTACAAAAAGCTCCCAGAGAAGATAAAAAGCCAAGCACAAAAAGCCCTACAACTTCTGGTAGCTAATTTATCCCACCCCTCCTTGAGAACTAAAAAGATAAAAAGTAGAGAAAATATCTGGGAAGCAAGGGTAACTAAGGATTACCGGTTTAGCTTTGAAATAAGAGGCGATGCTTATATTTTACGCAGAGTGAGTAAACACAATGAGGTTTTAAGAAGACCTTAGATTTTACTCTCAAGATTTCCAAATTGGTAAGCACGATATTTTAGAAAAGGGGTAGTTCTTTCTTTTTAGAAGCTCCTTTCTTGACAATTTACTCTTAAGATTTATAATACTTTCAGGTGAAAGATTTAAGTACGAAAATTTTAAAATCTTATTATCTTTAATACTAAACATTTAAAGGTGGAAAAGCTTGAACAAAATAATAGCTATATCAAATCATAAAGGAGGAACTGGGAAGACTACAACCTGCGCTTCTCTGGGGGTAGCTTTAACAGAACTAAAGAAAAAAGTCTTAGCTATAGATTTGGACCCTCAGGCAAGCCTATCAGTTAGTCTAGGTCTTGATGTTAGTAGATTAGAGAAGACAATTTATAATGCTTTATTAGAAAAAGACTTTAGAGTGGAGGATGCTATAGTAAAAGCAAGGGAAGATTTAGACCTTATCCCTGCCAATCGAGACCTTGCTGCTGCAGAAGTAATATTAGTTCAAGAGACAGGTGGGGAACTTATTTTATTAAAGACACTAAAGAGGATTCGCAATCACTATGACTATATTTTAATTGACTGCCCACCTAGTTTAGGCAAATTAACTATTAATGCCCTCGTAGCTGCAAATGAAGTGATTTTACCTGTTTCCTGTTCTTTTTTAGACATTAAATCTTTGGGCCAATTGTTAGAAACAATTGAAACCATTAAAGAAAGGCTTAATTCCTCTCTTAAGATATCCGGTATTTTATTAACCAAATTTAACGGTCGCACTCTACACGCTTCTGAAGTTGTGAGGCGTGTAAAAGACATCTTTAAAGATCAAGTCTTTGAGATTGTAGTATGTGATAGCGTCAGGTTTAAAGAAGCACCTGTTAGGGGCGAAACTATCTTAGAGTACGCTTCAACCCATAAAGGCGCTATGCAATACCGCAGTCTAGCAAAGGAGGTAGAAAACCGTGGTTAAAAGAGCAGAATTACCAAAAGCTAACGATGTCCTAATAGGTAGAACTCACACCAAAAAAGGTGAAAAGATTGAACCATCTAAACATCTTAAGAATGATACATCTAAAGATGTAAAGATGAAATCAGTTCAGATTAGTGTTCATCTTTCTCCAAAGGCCTTAAAAATGATTGAAACAGCTAAGTATAAACTTTTCACCGAGTACGATATTAAAGTTACAAGATCAAAGATTATTGAGACAATTATTAAAAATACTGTCACAGATGAAAAAAAACTGACAGACTTGTTGAGGTAAGATTAGAAGGCAAGAGAATGTTATCTCTAACTATTGATAGAAATATAAAGGAAAAAAATAGTGGTGTTTCGATTAAGAAATAGTGGTGTTTTGATTAAGAAATAGTGGTGTTTTGATTAAGAAATAGTGGTGTTTTGATTAAGAAAATTACCCATTTATCCTTTACTTATGCGGTTTTTCGAAAAACACAATATATATCAATATATTAAATAACAACAACAGAGGGAAACATGTTGTTGTCTCTTAATTTCTTATTTATTTTATGTTCGAAATCCTACGGGATCTCCTATTTGAGAAAAACAAACCCCAAGACCATCCAAAACCTCTGCTTGCATTGCCAACCCAATCTAAGAGGAAGAAAAAAATGAAGAAACTAAAGAAAAACACAGAATTAGTTGAGAAAAAAGAAAGCCAAGAAAGCAGCCTACCAAAAATCATCAACTCAGAGGTCAATCTTTTAGTCTTTCCATTTTTTGCTTTAGATAAAAGAAAACAAAAAGGAAGAACAAAAGTTGAATATAGAGATGTAGTTGAAAGAGGGGATAAAAAAATAGAGATTTTGTGGCAAGTAACTTCAAACTCTGAGTATGGTTATCCCGCTCTTTTTGATAGGGAAGTCCATAAAGCGATTGAGCAGATTATAACCGAAACTTTACGGAAGAATAGTGAAGTAAAAAACCCAGTTCATCTAGGATCTTTATATAATTTATGTAAAAGAATGGGGATTAAAAAATATGGAGGATTTCAATATAGAGAAATCAAGAAGGCTTTGGAAAGAATAGGGGCAACAAGGGTAAAGTCAGAAGGAACTTTCTATCAAAAAGATAAAAAACAATGGATCTCAAAATCATTTAGTTTATATGATGCAGTGGTTTTTAAAGGTGAACAATTAAAAGATGGTGCAATTGCAGATACAAACCTTTTATATTTAAGCGATTTGTACCTTCAGAGTTTAAACTGTTTTTATATCAAACCCATTGATTATAACTATCTTCAAAGCCTTAAAAGTAAAATAGCCTCAAGGCTTTATGAAATTTTAGGAGTAAAATTTTACGGTTTAAGAAACAAAAGACAAGATTTTATTTGTTATAGATACTCTAAATTATGCCAGCTTTTACCTATCACTCCTCAAAGATACATTTCTTTAGCTAAACAACAATTAGATCCAGCTCATAAGGAGCTTAAAGATACAGAGTTTTTATTTAATTACGAATGGGACCAAGATACCGGCAAAGACTGGCTTGTTTATTATTGGTCAGGGGAAAGAGCAAAAAAAGAGGTGAGAAAAGTAAAAACAGAGTTCTTCGCGCCTCCAATAGAAGAGGAAGTCCTACCTCTTCTAAAAAAGAAATCCCAAACTTTTTCTGAGACTCAAATTAATTTAATCAATGAGTTAGTAAAACTTAATGTCTCTGAAATAACTGCTAAGCATTTAGTAAAACACAGTAGCCAGCAAGCTATCCGAAAATGGATTAAGGCTATTAACTATGCTAATCCCAAAGATAAGGCAGCCTATCTGGTTAAAGCAATAAAAGAGGGATGGCAGGTTCCAGAGGAATACTTAAAAGCTGAAGAGAGAGAAAAACGAGAAAAAGAGCAGGAGAAAGCAAGACTTGCTAAAGAGAAAAAAGAAAAGGAGGAGCGGAAGAGAAAGCAGAAAGAAGCTGAAAAATTAGACAAGATTTATAATTCACTCGGTCCTTTACAACAAAAAGAAGTAAAAAAAGAGATAAAGAATAGGCTATCAGTTTTTTGGAGAAAACAGTTAGAGAAAAAAACGCAAAATAAAGAAATTTCCAAATTAACCAAAAGCGCTTTGGAGAACAAAAAGAGAGAAGTAATAAAAGATTGGATCGCTTCCGGGAAGGTTGAGAGTGAAAATAGCAAGGCATAAAACCATCACCCGGGTCAAGATCTTGCGTCTATGAAGCTGCTATGGGCCTATTCTGAAAAGAGAGTAGGGCAGTTTACCCGATTCTTACAAATAAGCTAATTTTAGGCTGAACAAGGAGGGGGTAGGTAAAACAAGAGGAGGATAAGATGGACAAAGCAGAATTGATAGAAGAGATAAGTAGCAAGGTAGGATTAACTAAAAAGGATGCCGGGAATGTAGTTAATGCGGTAGTGGAAACTATCACCAACACTCTGAAGAAAGGAGAAAAGGTGACTTTAGTTGGTTTTGGCACTTTTCAGGTGATGGAGAGGAAAGCAAGAGAAGGAAGGAATCCTCGGACAGGGGAAAAATTAGAGATCCCAGCAAAGAAGGTGCCTAACTTCAGAGCAGGCAAGAACTTAAGAGAAGCAGTAAGGTAAAAATAGCAAAAGCTCAAAGATAAGGAGGTAACGAGTCTTCTTTTGATTATTCTTTATATATCTTTTCTTTTTTGCTTGTTTTTTCATTTTTTTCGCGGCACACTCTTAGAACTAATACTGCCCACTTTTTTATAATTCTATCCATCTCTTCTATAGTTGTTTCCAAGATCTTATAGTTTGTCGTTATTCTATCTCCTTCAAGGATACTATTTACTAAATTCTGTACTTGTCTCGCCTTTGTTCTAATTTCTCTCATATTAATAATAAACTTCATATCCTCAATCTTTTTCTCCATCTTCTCCACCACCCTTCTTGCTCGTTTTTTTCGCCACATACTCTATAAACTACTATTACTTATAACATTTCTTCTATTACCTCATAGTATTTGCTCTTTTGTTTTAACAGAAGCACCCTCATACATTGAATTAGCTATAACGTACTTATCTTGATTTATAACATCTCTGGTTTGACAACAATCTAAAGGTACTGGAATTAGTTTATCTATTTGTATTCTTCTATTATCTTTCTTTATAATCATTTGCATTCTTTCCCGTTTATTAGACCGACTAAAAAGTGCTTACTAAAAGTAGTTCAGTATTGCTTTCTAGCTCTCGTTTGTAGTAAAGAAAGGCAAAGGGTTATGGCCCGCGCCTCTCTCCTCACAAAACTAACTCCTCTAACTTCTCTCTACTTATCACATCTGAAAAAAGGTACTCAAATTTTTCTTTCTCTTCTTTCATTATCTTTAGATCTTTTCTAAAGAACTTAACTCTATGCTTCCTTGTTCTCTTTTTCATCTTATTCCCAACCTTACTTTAATTATTTTTATTCTATGTTCAGCATCTCTTTCTATTAGGAGGTTATCTACTATTACGTTCTTTATTTTGTGTGTAACTTCTTTCTTTAATGCCATTCCTACTAATACTGTTACTACGTTCTTTTTTGACTCGTAGATTTTCTGCCAATTTTTTAGCTCCTTTTTTAGTGAAGTTATTTGTCCTGCCGTCATTTTTTTTCATCTCCTTTTTTCAAGCCAGTCCTATCTTTTTTAATGGTTTTCCCTATATGGAATTAAAACTCTTCCCTCTACTTATTTTTGTTTTTAACAGCCTCTAAAATTTCTTCTTTATTTAGACTATCGCTCATAAATACTACTTTTATTCGCTCACCGCTGATTAATACTATGGTTCTTCTGAATACTGTTCTTGTTTTTAATACGTAGCTAATAAAGTCGTTGCCTGGAAGTTTTTTCGCCGCTAGCTCAGGATCTCCTTGTGGAAAATACTTTTTCGCCCTTAGAAGGTCCCATAATTCATCTTCTGAATAACAGACTATATTGTTCTCGGACAGGTCTTTATTCCCGTCCCATCTAAGAGATGGCTCATCATATTTTAGCCACGTCTCTTTTTGTATTTCTTTACTGGGAATCCTCGCCATTTTTCATCACCTCCTTCATCTGTCATTTTATTTTCGCTTACTAAATAAAATTATTGCGTTTTAATACACATTTAATGAAAAAGAGGACAAGTCCACGTCCTTAGAACTTATCCTCTTTTTCTAGCTATTCGCCCTAGCTATTCGCCAATACTTCTCTTAACTCTACTATGCTCATCGGTATTACTAGTTCTTTGCGTCGCTTGACTGGTTTATAATAGGGGGGCTTGACTGCTAGAATTCTCTGACCTGGTTCAATGTAGATTAGTCTATCAATCCGTCTTTTCTCCATCAGTAGGTATATTTCTCCTATATTCATGTTGCTGTTCCTTTGTTCCTTAAATAGATTTTATAGTTAAACCTTCTCTTCTGGTGAGTAAAACAGTTACTTAATTAACTTCTCTAGCTCGGTGAACATTTTATCCTTTTCGTAGTTACTGAAGAAGAGAACTCTCACCTTATTCCCATTAGCTAGCACCTGTCTATTTACCACAGTCTGAATTTTCAGATTCTCACTCAATTTTGTGCATAAATGGTAATATGTGCCCGCGTTCTTGTATTCCTTTTTGATTCCTAGCGTGCCTCTGACCTCTTCACAGGTGAAAGCTATGATGTTACTTTTCTTTAACTGTGGCAGGACCGCGTTTTTAACCTTGGAATAGTCCAAAGTCTTACCTTCTCTTGCTGATAATCTGTCAATCTGCTTCAGATTGATCATTTTATGGATCTCCTTTTTTGGGATTCCAGAAGAGAAGATTTAACTTTTCTACCTAGTTATCAATGATCAATGTCAAGCCTGAGCCCAATTCTAGCGGTCCAGGATAGGAAAGCAAGAGACTGTCAATTTCCGTTAAAATGTCTGTATATCAATACTGTATTACTTTACAGAAGATTTTATAAGTAAAACAATTATTAAAAGAAGTTAAAAACGAGCTCGTTTCCTCATCTGGTGGGGGGCCAGCTCAACAAATTTCGGCAATTTTCACATTTTTGACTAGAGAAACCCAAATATACTCTTACGCTATTATTCTGTTATTTTACCTCGAGTGCTTTTAAATAATTGCCGCTATTACTTTTGAAGATTAACTCTATTCTACCTCGAGTGCTCTATACTCAAAATCTGAGAAAATTTCTCATAGGCGCTAATATCTTAAACTCAATTGTTCTAGATCTAAAATTTTACCGCCAAAAAATCTATTTCTCTAACTTGATAAATAATGTAATCAGCAGAAATAATAGTTCCAGATTGGGGTATAAAAGTATTAGTTTGCAGTAAAAATGCACATTTTGCCTTCTGAAACCTGCATGAACAAAGGGACATTTTTTCTAATTTTTGGGGGTAGTGGTTTTAAAATTTTGCCGGCAAAAGTTATTTCGTATTAATACTGAGAATAGCACTCCCAAAAAACAAATGACTCCCCCCGTTTTAGTTCTCTCTCCCATATATAAATATTTCGACTAATTAATTTCTTACTTTGCTATAATGTACTCAGAACTATAGATTGGTATTTTCAAAATAAGAACACAGAAGAAGTGCAGAAAATTTTGACTGAAAAATTATTAGGAGGAGTCAATTGAAGGTATTAGAATGTCCTGAATGTGGCGAAAAAAAAGAAGTAGATGAAAAAGTTAAAAAAATTATTTGTGCCGAATGCCTCATAACTGGAGAGACACCGTTGAGTGAAAATGGAATTGTTGAATATAGCATTGAAGCATTTACTAAATTGGTGAGCGCAGGAATAGATAACTGGGAAACTCCTAAAGATAAAGAAGCCGAAGAAAAAAAGTTAGTTGAAAAATTTAACAAGCTAAGAGAAAAAGAGAGTGATCTTCTAAATATCAAACAAAAATTAGGTATCGCCTGGGGGAAAACAAAAAAATTAGAAGGATTCGCTTTGTTAAAAAAGGGATGGTCTCAAAAAGACATAGCTAAAGAATTACAGGTTAATCCATCAACAATCTATCGATGGAAAACATTGCAAAAGTGTCATAAAGATGACGGTTTATACCACGAAGAGGAAAAAATGCACGATTTTGATTTTGAAAGTCTCTCTAGCAAAGGGTTTGAAAATCAAAATTTAGGGGGTAGTGATCAAAAAATTAAATATAATTATAGCCCCAAAACTTTAAAAATTGTAAAAAAAGAAAATAGTGGGATTGGATAAAATTTACTATAAGAGCTGTTTGAGTATGAATGAGGTAGATAATGAAAGTATATATTTTACCCGATAGATACAGAGCTAGCATTTTAACTGATTTATATTCAGTAGAAGAACTTTATGTGAAGGACTTTTTGTGTGAGGGGAACGGTGTTTGGCCCAAAGCGTTGAATAAGGGTTAGAGGATAATTGGTAAAGGAGAAATAAGATAACAAACAGTGATGGACAGGAAGCGCAAAAAAGGGTAACAAATGAGAGACAAAAGTATCAAAGCGACCGAGAGTTAGAAATCCTCCAGTCATACGAGGAGGAGAGACGTAAACCTGGGCAATTACCACGTGAGACAAAACCTTGTATTATGCTTTTACTGGCAGATAAGAAGGGATTAGGAGAGGGTGATAATACGTTTTATGCAGCAGTTGAGCTGGACCGGGTGGGGCTGAGTGAGAAACAAATTGAGAATACACTGTCGAGCCGTGGAGTACCAATAAGTAAGGCAGGTAATTGTGCAAAGAGTGCAGCAAAAGGCAAATATAAGGGGGGCTGTCCTAAACACCAGATGCTAGGTCTGTGCGTTTATAAAGAGTTCAACGACTGCTGGTGGCATCAGGGTATTATTAAAGGCAGATATAAAGCTAAAGAAAAAGACTTCTGGAGACATGGTTGGCCTAGGAAGCTCAAGGCCGTTGATATAGTGCTCTATCTTGCAATAAAGGCAATTGAGGATAAAAGGGGATACCCGCCAGGGTCAAGATTATTTGTGGCTTACAGAGAGATACATGACATCTCAGGAAGGTCAACGGGAGGCATAAAATCTGCACTAGAGGGGCTTCGGGATAAAGGGCTTATTAAATTGAAAATAGGTAAACGAGGAACTTATTGGAAAAAGGGATCTGAAGTCAAAAGAGTTTGGCCTATACCATGATTTTATCAACTTCTAAAATGAAACTCATCAAGTTACTAAAATGAGACACATGTTAAATTATATTGGATAATAATAAACACTACGCAAGCATCCTGTGAAGTTTGACTCTCTTTGAGAGGTTCAATTAAGATATAAACTCCCCTTTGCTCAAGTAATAGTAAAGATTCAAAGTTATTTTAGTTGATCCTACCAATCATAATAATCAAGCCTATCGCTTTTTGTATACTAAAAAGCGATAAAATCCTCCCACCCTCAAAAATAAATTCCTTTCCAGAGGCAGCTTTCCTTAAATCCAGATTTGTATTCTGTCACTTAATTATCTATGTGCGTCTTTTTTCTTGTCAATCAGCATAAAATCTTGATTTAGCTCGATTTTGCTTGTTTACTAATCAAAACATTTCTTCCTGCTCCCCCTGTTTTCCTTTATACCTTTTAGATTTTTTAAAGGCTTTATCCATAGCTGATATCCCCTCAGGAGATCGCTTTATCCCCTTCCCATTACAGTGCCTCCTCACATAGTCTGCTTTGCTCATTGAGGTTGAAGCTGCTAGCAAAATGAGGCCGATGCTTATCGTTGCTGCTCCCCAGTTTACCCTCATTTCCTGTCCTCCATTCTCGATGTCTATTCTTCCAAGATTTCCACCATAACTCTTTTTTTCAACTTTGCTGCAGCGGCTCCTACCAGGGTTCTAAGAGCAGTAGCTATTCTGCCTCCTTTGCCTATCACCTTGCCCATATCTTTTTTGGCAACGGAAATCTCCAGAAGAATGACTTTCTCTCCTTTCATCTCCTGAACCTTCACTTCCTCCGGATTGTCCACTATCTGCTTGACAATGTACTCAACCATCTCACGCATCGTCGCTTTCTTTCACACTGCTCAATCTAATTTGCACTCGACCCAACGGAGGCGAGGTTCCACTATGAGTCCATTATGTCCGAGTGCCGCTTACCGGAAGCCGTGCCCACCACCTGATCCTCGGTCACCGCCCGGTCCCCGGTCACGACCTGGTTTTCGTCCACCACCTTGTTCTGGCCCACCACCTGATCCCCGGTCACGTCCTGGTCCTCGTCCACCTCTAGGGCTTTCAGAACGAGGACGAGCCTCATTGACTTTAAGTGTTCGTCCCTTCAGTTCCTTACCTTCCAGGCCGGTGATCGCGGACTGAGCTTCAGCTTTGGCGGGCATCTCTACGAATCCGAATCCTCTTGATTCGTCACTGGACTTGTCCTTTATGATACTGACTGACGTCACCTTCCCGAAGGCTTCAAAAGCCTGTCGTAAATCCTCTTCGCTGACCTCGCCTGACAAGTTGCCTACGTAGATATTCATTCTGATCTCCTCCTTGTTTTGAACATTTATATATGTATAGAATCACCTTCTCCAGTCCTTGCTCCTTATTTCTGTCTTAATCTCTGAATGCCTTTCTTCTTTGCCTCTATGTCTTTTTTGAATTGGGTAATCTTGCCTCCTAATTTTTTGAGCTCCACATTGCCAATCTTTTTCTCCAGGTGGAACTGGTAGGTCTTTGCCCCTAGCTGCTTAGTTAGACTATCAACATCCTTCTCTATCTCTTTGATCTCGGACTTCAGCTTTGTAATCGGGATTATCCCTTTTGTCTTACCGGAGACCTTCTCTACACCCTCCTGGGTGGTCTTCTTGATCTTTTCCCCAAGTTCGTCAAGTTTCTTCCCCCACTCTTTGATTTCTCCTCCAGCCTTTTCCATCTCCTCCTGAGTACGATCTCGAGCTTTTTCCGTCAACTTATCTAATCTTTTCCCCAGTTCTTCAAATCCTCCCATCTTCTCACTCCCTCTTTAGCTGTCTAAAATAGGTATATTCGTAAAAATGGGCTAAATCGTCCTTTCCCAGTCCGGGAACAGGATCAGTGGTTATTCCTGTTTGGCAACACTTCTGGCAATTATTACAGTCACAATAACCGCCAATGATGGTTACCACTATCGCATAAGTAAGCATTCCCACAATTGTGTCGGCAGTTCCGAAAATTTTGACGAAAATGGCCCGGATAGCTCCATTCCAGGCTAAAGCTGCTACCAAACCAAAAGCTGTTGTAAGTAAGACTGCTATTTTCTCACGGACCTGCTTACCTACATCGCTTTTCATCTTACTTCTCCCTGGTTAATTTTGATTAAATTTATCCGCAAAAGCTACTCTTGCGGTGCTAGAACAGCGCGGGCTTTATCTATCACCTCTTGCAATCGGCTGATTTTCTCCTCAAGACTCCTTCTCTCTTCCTCTAAGCGAGAGATTTCCCCTTTATATTGCTGTGTTTTTGTCTCAAGTTGAGCTTTCACACTCTTTATTTGTTTGGTAAGATCATCATTTTTGGTCTGGAGATCCTGGTTTTCTTTCTCGAGGCTTCCAATCTTAGCCCTAATAGCTGCTGCATTTTGATTGGCTGCCTCAAGTTTTTTCACTTCTTCTTCTAGCTGCGAATTTTTCCCTTCATATTCTTGTGTTTTTGCCTCAAATTCAGCTTTCAGAGTCTTTATATCTTCGGAAAGGTTAATATTGTTGGTCTGTAGTTCCTGGCTTTTCTCCCGAAGGGTTTTGACCTCGGTCAATAGAGCCTTGTTCATTGATCTAAATCTAATTTCCTCAACTCTAAAGGTAATAAAAACACCCAAAGCTACGATCCCAATGACAATCAACACTCCCTTAAAACTCATTTTTTTCTCCTCTCCTCTCTGAATCTATGCTCTTTACCTTACCTCAATTCCGTTAGGTTTTGAAAATACGTTATATCCTGTGTATCAGGTATATTCGTCTACCTTGTTGCCTTCCGGCTCCTGCCCCCTCTCTCTACCGTCTCCTCAGGCTATCTCCCCATAAACCTTGTTTACTTCCCCAATGGCTTTCTTAAACTGAGCCCAGGAATTATCTCGCCCCAAAAGTCCTCTATCCCACAACTGGCTTTATAAAAATCTCTTCATAGAGGAACTTTGATTTTACCCAGGTGTTATAGGTCGCCTTGCCTTGAGAAAGTGCCTCTATGAGCCTGTATCACGTTGTTTTTCCGTGCCGGTGAAGGCAAATCCCTATCTATAACCAAATTACTCCTTCCTGCAGGTAAATCTCATTGTTCAAGATCGAGTCTAAAAAATTGATATATCCTGGCTGTGGGGTATCTATCAATCGGGGCAAAACCGTTTGGGGGATGGGTATCCCTTCTTATCCTGGTAATTTAAGCCCTCTCCTGGCAATCTCAGCTAAATATAAAGCTCTTATTTGTCTTAATGTATCAACTTTTATTTTAATTAACCTTTCGTTAGCTACTCCGGGGTTATACGTTTTTGCAAATCCCTGTGCAAATCCTCCTGCAGCTCCTCCCCCGCTATAATCCTTACTTGCTTCTCTTAGTTCGTGTCTCGTAGCTTGTCTTCTTGTACCCTCCAAATCGTCTAAAGTTCCCTGTAATTCTGCCTCAATCTGATAATAATTAGAGATAAGCTCATCATCACTATCCAGAGAATGGTATCCCCAGTAGGATACCTTCTATTTAGCTCTGCTAATGGTATTATTTTCCGTTTTGATAGATCCCAGCCCTTTTTCCAAGCTGTTTCCCAAGTCTGAATCCAGCATTTCTTTCCACCAGAACAAAAGACGAAAACTTCTGGTTCCCCTTCGGCTTGAAGAAAAAGAAGAGTTTCAGCCACTTCAACAATCCTCATAGGAAATTCTTTACCAATTTCTATTCTATCGGGACTTTCAAACCTTACTATTTTACCCATGTTATATCTCCTTATATACTGAAGCCATAGCTTCTATAAATTCTGGATTATCTTTAGGCAAAACATAAGTAGCCATTCCCTCAATTAGACCATCCTTATAAGCCGTCATGCAAATCTGTAGGGCCTTCTGCACATACGCAGGAGTCGGCTCTTTGCGCCCTCCCCCTCTCCAAGCTACTATGAACGGAAGGAATGGAACCCTGCGGTTGGGGCTATGCCTATCAATCCACGCTCTGTACTCTTCTATCTGTGGACGGAGCGCATCCGTTTTCAACGGGTCTTTCCACGGCCACCAGTAGACGAGAAGCAGGGCGTCGCAGACCCCCGCCTGTATATGAGGCTCAAGCCTGTATATGCTATCATGCCCCATGTAGGCAACAGGGATAAACTTAAAATTAGGCGCAATCGCCCTTCCAGCATCTATAATCTGTTGACACTTCGCTATGGTAAAGTATGAAGTGTTTCCATTGAAATCATCCATGAGCATCCCCTGGATAACAGGGTATTTGACCATCAATAGAGCCACTTCCCTCGCCCAGCGGATATAATCCTGCTCAAACGGCTTGGGGGCTGGAGGCTCCGATGGAGGAACATTGTATAACCAGAGTCGGATCCCTGCTTTCTGACACTCTGGAGCTAGCAGTTTGAAATCGTCCCACATGTGGCTATATTTCCAAACATTGTGCATATAGTCCCTTACGCCCATCTGCTTTAGAGCACTCATTAATTGCGGGATCATAGTGCGCCCTGTTATGCCATGCCTGACCCCTTGGTTAGTATAATCTCCTAACACTGGAATCTCCAATTTAGGTGGAGGGGGTGGAGGAGAATGTTCGTTTTCAATATGAGCATCAAGTTCTTCTTGGGATTTAAAAATAGCATCACAGTCCTCTTTGGCTCTTTGACCTACTGCAACAACAGCTAAAACACACACGAAGACTAAAGCTAAGATCCCGCCAATCATGAACCCCGCCGGCTTTTTCCTCATCTTCTCCTCTTCTTGCATTTATTTTGCCCCTTTATCCTCAACCTGTCTCCTCATAAGCCTTATCCACCTTATCAATGAGCTTTTTAAACTCAGTCCAGTTATCATCGAACATGTAGAACCTTACTCCTCTCTTTGTAGGTCCTTTATAGCTATCCGTACTCAGAAAAATCCTTAGATCTACCTTCTCATCATCTACGATAGAAACAACAAGGTCTTGAGTATCTCCTAGCTTGACCCTTCCAATCTCTTTTTGTTCAGTTTGCTTTACTTTCATTTCCTACTTCTTAGTCTCCTTATATTAGTGGTTTAAGCCCACGCAACTGCCTTATAAACTAAGCGAAATTATCAACTCAACCCTTTCCTCACTAAACGAATTAACTCCTCTAATTATGGCTTATTTTGCGTCTCTTATTATAGGCTAGTAGTATGTCCCAAAGAACAAAATTGCTTCCCGTATAAAAACCGCCTTTTTAATTTCCTGTAATTAGTTTTATGTAACATATAATTGGATACTAACCCGCATCAATCTTTAAATCTTCACTCGAATAATCGAATGTGTTCAAGAGTCTCTGGCATATTTTAACAATGGAATTTGCGCTCCAATTAGTCTCCATAAAGATATTTGTCCTATCAATCTTTTGGGGAACTCTCAGCTCATTCTCATTAAAGCTAAAATATGGTCGCTTTTTACCCTTTAAAGTTAAGACTTTTTTAAAATTGCTACTGTGTGATTCATGAATAATCTCAGCTAGTTTCACTAACAAATTTCTCCATGTATGAATTTCATATTTGGTGTTTTTAAAATAAAAGGCTGATATAGATTTGCCTGTGTATTCCCCCGGTCTTGGTGGTCCCTTCCGAGGCCCTTCAGAAGGCAAGAAATTAAAATAATGAACGTGGACTTTCAAATCCTCTACTCCTTCCCTTCCGAAAGTTTTCAGTTCTAAAATTTGAGAAAAAGGAATATTTTGGTTTTTACAAGCTGTCTTTAAATCAGAGGTTATTTCATCAATTACTATAACTAGTTTAGGACTGGAAGATGGAATAACTTCGTCTATAAAGGCTGATATTTCTTTATCTTTCCCTATCATTTCTTTTACTCTTAATTTAGTCTGAGGAGATTTGTTAATTTGCTTATATATATTTTTTCTTATTCTGTCTCTGGTATTCTTAAATCCACTTGGAAACTTAGAAAACTGAGCAATGAAGTGATTAAAACTATGACTCGATAATTCTACTTCTACTATATAAAATTCATTCTGAAGGAAATTAATTACAAAACCATCAGGGATAGAACTTATACGGGCTAAAGAGGTTAACTTCTCTTTAGAAAAAAGGATAGAACCTCTTCCAAATAATTCTTCTACATGTTCTTCCAATATCCTCTCTACATCGTTTTCATCTTTTGGCAACCAGTAAACATATCTTACTCCATCAATTAAAATTCTCTTCTCCATTTATCCCTCCTTCCGTATAAAAACCGTGCCCTTTTTATACACCAACAGCTTCCCTTAACTCTCTATATCTACTATTGCGGAGAATATACCGCACCGTCCCCGCATACCACTTGCCCCCCCCCTG
>JABUBK010000057.1_pt1 | contig 20199 bp, 15 predicted proteins | sample 7332671 | NCBI WGS metagenome assembly JABUBK01 (sample SAMN07256342, study PRJNA390944) | subsurface metagenome | isolation source: Methane hydrate marine sediment | place: Pacific Ocean: Eastern North Pacific, ODP site 1244 | collected 2002
GCCTGCAGAGTGAATCTGTAATCTACTGGTCCAGGCAATATATGTCAGCTCGGCTTACGGGTACGGGACCCTGAATGCCTTGTTATTTTGTGTTCGATCGTTTTGTTGGCTGGGAGGGTTGTTGTTGGGAGGGTGGGAGATGGTGATATAGGTTGATGCGGTGGTTACAAGTGACAAGGAGAACGAGGATGAGAATAACAACGGGAAACGAGAAATGAGCAATGACACGGTCCTTGAAGAGGTAGATTATATAAAGACTTCAAGACTTCACTTATAATTACTTTGCTACCGCTTCCGAGACACTGACCACTCTACATCTAATCGCCAGAACAGGAATTATCCAACTCACTGGCATTGATAGCTAAAACTACCCGATCCACAAAATTCAAGATGCTACTAACACTCCACATCAATCCGTACACATCAAGCAATAAATCCATTCATTCCACCACCAGATTCTCAAAGAATCTACCTAGGTATCTCTACTCATGAGTCATGATTCAGGGGAACAGATCAATGTGAATCAAGTACTAGAGTAGGTTATTCGAATATCCTTGGAAGGTGATTCAATCAAATCCTGGAGGGCATGTGGAATAGAGATATTGGATTGACATGATTACATAGGTACCTGACTTACTTGTATTTAAATGCATCACATACATACAAGCGGCCATTTTTCACAACCCTGACTCTGATGACTACAAACAGACCCTTACATTTCACCTCGTGATCGGGACTGGGTGTGCCATCGACAAGGGAGGGTGGGTATGAAACTTTGAAACACTGGAGTCTGTGTGCACACGAAACTAAGGACGGGGACGTATCCGATACATTAATCGGATGATCGAGCCCGGTAAGCGGTGGACACGTGAATTACATGGCCTCTGTGTGGACATGTATGTGTATGGTCAAGCCAGGGAATGTACGAGCGTGTGATGTTGGGATATTGTGTAGAGGGGATTACCCGGAAAGAGATGAAGGAGGAGAGCGGTGTAGTAGAAGGAGGAGAGGAGACCGACTTACTTGTATGTTTCCTCCAAACGACTTACCTCGACCACAACAGGGTTGAGATTCGTGTTTTTGTGGTCCTACTGTACCAATCTTACCTTTGAATGCATTCGGTGTCGTACTGGTGATCCGCCCTCGGTCGAAGATGTGGGCTGATGCTTCTTGATCTGTGTAGGTTGTCGCAAAGGGTTCCGTTATGTATCGAAGATTGTTCCATTGCTGAATATTGCTTGGATAGAAAGGTTTCTTGTTGCATGTGGAGATCACAGTTGTCTCAATGGCTTTGTTGGATTCCAGGAAGAGATCAGCGAGTCACACTCTGATGCTATTGCTGCTAGGGTCTCGTTTGTTGCATGGGTCCAAATTTGTTGCCTCGGTATTGTTGACGATCTGTTCTCATCATGTTGCTTAGGAATAGCTACTCTCAAATGCATCGAGATGTATCACACTGCTGATTTTGTTGCAAGGGTTCATCTTCTGGCCTGATCATGTTGCTTAGGTGTTGCGTCGGCCCCATGGTGTGCCAGATATTGCAAGTACAGTCGTATCGTGGTCGCAGTGGTCGTCACAATCCAGTCACAGTCGTTCCATGCATGTCACCACGCTGCCCTATCACTCAATAAGATGACACATAATCTCTAAGACCTGTTCTATTTTAGATCAGACTTGAATTCTGTTTGAACATTAGTAAGAAAATTTTCCTCCACTGCTTCCAATTAGAAGCTGAACAATCCACTGTTCCTCTTGCCGAATGGATATACCACCAGCGCGCTCATGTATAGACCTACACTGATTCCAATAGCGACTTGAACCATACCATAGCCCACGTTGAAAATTGTACCACCGTAAACAGAACTAGGATCGTCTTGTGCTGCGACGAAACCTTGAGTACCGTTGTTGATGACACTGACAGAAGAACTGTTGCCAAAAATCTGGTTCGAAGAATTGATACCAGCGACCAATGATCCCGAAGCTGCAAGCCCACCAGGTACCTGACAATATATGGCGGGCAACATGGCAGCCGCAGCGAGACCGTGGAAGAGGCGTGAATAAAGATTGGCCATACAGCCTATGACGAAAGCTCCCACAGCATTGGCAACTTGTAAATTGCTTGAGAGTTGTGTTGAAATCCAGAAGTTGGCCTGATGACCACAGACTGCAATCAAAGCCATGACAGGTAGTTGACGCCATTTGGCGCGATAGATCAATCCCACGCAGCAAGCGAACATGGGAGCCCAAATGAAGCGTGTGTAGATGAGTTTCCACTCGCCGTCAGCTGGTGAGAACCAAGCTGGAACCGAGCAAGTGACGTCTGTGGTTGCATCTCTTTTGATCAAGCCGAATACCGTAGTACCCACCAGGAGACCAAAGCCGAGGAAGATAACGTAAATGATAGCGTACACCATACGGACAGAGCCCGAAACGATGCTGCGACCTTGCAATTCGAGAGCTGAATTCAGCACCATGAAACCAGGCAGAATCATTGCGATACTACTTTGAGCTACCGCGGAAAAGCAGAAAATGTAGCTGCCATCGGACCATTTGATTGAACCCAGACCACGAGCAATGAAAGCCGCGGCGACACAAGCGCAAACCTCGAAGACATTCGAGAACTGCTCAGATCGAGGAACGACTTTGAGTTGCAAAAAGCCCAGTAAGCAGCCCAGAACGAAAATAGGAGCAAAATCCATGGGACGACTTTGGAAGGAGAAAGGTCCAACCACGACGGACGCCAAACCGAAAATGAAGATGCGGAACCAAATTCCGTATGGGTCAGCACGGCTTTGAATGTGATCGATCTCGAAAATGCCTTCCTCAGCGGTGTATTTCTCGTGGATGACACATTTGTAGACATTGAAGGTATCTTTGAGTCGGGCGAAGTCAAGGCCTTCTGCTTTCCTAACGAGCTCAACGCTGTTCGACTGGATAGTGCTGTCGATGAAGGTACACATCATTGCTCCGGGTATGTACATGAACTGAGCATCGATGAGGAGGGCACGTGCTGATGCTGCGAGATACTCTTCAATACGATGAGTTGGAGCACCATATCGCATGAAGGCACCACAAAGCTTGATGAGATATCTTCGACGGGCGATAATATCGGCCACCTCAGCCACGACATCGTACTTTGCGTCCTGCCGAGCGTTGATCTTACTACGACCTTTTGGAGTGCCGCCGTGTATCATTTCGACAGCAGTAGAAATCAAACCAGAAGGTCTGAGTGGAGGCGAATCTCTCCCTCTCCTAGGAATGTAGCCTGAGGTCTCGGGTACGGCAGGACTGCTCGATGATATGCCTGCTTGGACAAGTAGATTTGCCAAAGAGCTAGCATGTTCGGGTTTCTCATACCACTTTGGTTTTAGAGTTGGTGTGCTTGCTCCAGAAGAACCAGCGAAAGGATCAGCAGAGGTAGACCGCTGGTGTTTGGGCTTGAAGGGTGCATGTCTTCTAGCCAAATCTAGATAGTCAGAGGACTGTGGGTTAGCGGTATGAGGGCGACTTTGCTGTTGGTATGTCGTCTGCTGGGTGGTTGCTTGTGTAGTTGCTTCCTGGAGATCGTTCAGGCGGGAGGTAAGTATAGCACCGAAAATACTCGGTTTGTATTTTTCTGGAGTTGGGACATAATCAATGTCAGACTTGTGTTTCTTCGCTTCAGCGGCAGCGGCGGCAGCAGCTTCGGGTTCTTCAGATCTGTCGACTGTTAGCTTGTGCGGATGGGAGTTTTGTGGGGATACGAACTTAGGCTCTGTGTTCTCATAGTCGGTAGTGGGAACGGTGAAAGACTCGACCACTTTCTTGGCCTCATTTGTGTATTCTTCAGCATACTCTGGAGGTGCTTGTGAAACGCTTTTCGATTTCTTCAGTTTGAGGTTGTGGTCTGTCTTCTCGTCTGTCTGGGCAGCATCATCTTGTTCTTCCTGTTTGCTTCCACGTGGCCATTTGAAGAATTTCGAGGCGGCCGTTTTCGTACGGGTGAGTGGCGAGGGATCTTCATGCTTCTCAGTAGCCGATTGGATATCCTCCACGTGATAATCGTCGGCAAAGGTTGGCCTTCGAGCCATACTGCTCCGGGCAGCAGTCTCAGAGGCATCGGTCTTTGGTTCTTGATTCACATCTGTAGTGGCATCATCTTCGGATTCTTCTGGAATCCGTGAAGTGACATTGTGGTGGTGTGCAAGACCTGCTTCTAGCTGTGGGTCAGAAGTGTCATTGTTGGAAACGCTGCGTGATCTCCAGCGTGGCATCGGGAAGAATGAATGCGTAGAAGTGACTTTCGGGTTGACACAGCTTCTATCTTGGGTCTCGGAGGGAGGGAGTGACGAGATGTAGATGCGAAGAGATAAAGGTGGTGGAGGGCGATGAGAAGTGTTTGAGTCGGTGGTAGAGTAGGTTGTTGAAGAAGAAGGTCGGAGTCAGAAGATGGGAAACAGCAAATTCTATAGTCAATGATGGGAATCATGGGGATATCAATGGTAAGCAATGCCGGTAAAGAGGTCAGGTCATGGTCATGGCAGGGGCAGTCACGGTCCCGCATTCCGATGATGTTGCAGCAGACGCAGTCAAGTTCGGCAGAAATCATCTCCACGTGGATCCTCTGGGTCCTCCGAGTAAGCTTAAAGTGAATTATTATGACCAACTAGCGTCATAAAGTGTCTAAAGATGGACTGCTGGATCTGACTTCGTGAAACATTTTTCACCGTCATCCGATTCTTTGCATTGGCTGAGTTATTTGATGGGTACTTTGGGAGGACAAGCAGAAAAATTACGACCAAGGCCGAGGAATTGACGTTAGTGCCACGGTCAGCCCTTGTTTTGCTTGACCCATTTCTGATTCACGCGGAGCCTCCTACCGGATTTTTCTGATTGGTCGAATGGGAATCGCAAGAGGGAGGCGGGAGCGGAGCGCTAGCCTGTTTGACCTATCCCTACCAATCCTATGCAGTAATACATTACATCTAGCACTCCTCTCCCATGCTGATCGACCTGACGACAACCGATCCTCCATATTCTGAGATCCCAGTCTGTCACTTACACCAAGCACGTTGTATCTCGTTCGTCACCACGCACTGCTCTGTACTCATGGAATAGATCCCGAGATGAAGCAATGGCCTCCTTGACCCCTGTACGACTGAGATGTCTGGAATTTTGTCCCGATTCAGGTGACGACAAGTACGCAGCCTGTCTCCTGCTTGAACACGAATACTGGTGATACCGTCACAATGCTGCCATTTTCTGGCACTTTCCAGTCGAATCCTATCCCCGTTACGGTAGTCATAACCCTCCGCCAAGATCGCCGCCTCGTTTCTTTCGTTGCCGACTGCTATTTCTTCGACTGCCTCGTCATTCTCGTGTTTGGTGGCATAAATAGGGACAAATAACACATGAGGTAAAGACACACAGGGGATTTTTTGTGTAGACCATATTCCGTTGACTTCCGTTCGCAGTGGCATTTCCTCCTTGAATGTCATGTTCAGCGCAATGACCAACGCATTCTTTTCGTTCATCTCGACCCAAGCAAACAATCCTCAGTTTTCTGAGGTCCTAACCTGGTACTGCTCACACCAAGCATATCGATTCTTGTTCGTCGCCACAAACTTCCCAGTAATCGTGGAATAAACTCCAAAATGGAGGCTCAACCTGAAGAAACCCCGTCCGCTTGAACATCCTAGACCCCTCTCCCCCGACTTGACTGACGACAAGGGCGCGTCCCATTTTTGGCTTCCACCAGTATACTGGCATGATGCTGGCGTTGTCTGGTACTTCCGAGTCGAATTTTATCCTTGCCGTCGTAGTCATCCCGCCCACGAAGATCACTACCTTGATCCCCCATTCGCTGTTCGTATTCTTGCTGGTGTCCTCCTCGGTGTTGTCATCGTCGTCGACGGCGTGCATGCATGGGAGCAAATGGCATAACAGGTGAAGACACGCGGGGAACTGCTTTTCGAACCAGATTCCATCGACCTCTGTCGGTGGTAGTAACACTTTCTCGTCAAATGTAATGTCCATCACGGTGACTAAGGCTTCGCTCGTCCCCATGTCCGCCCACATATACTTATCATGCTCTGGGTCAAGAGTGTCGGGCGGTGCTTGTACTTTTCTCTCATGGTATGCCCAGGTCCACGAAGGCACTTTCTGATTTCCTTCTATCGGGTCTTGCTTCGTAGATTTGGGTTCGTTCGCGTACAAAAATGCCAGTTGAAACGGCAACTGGCTCCGCCATAGTCCAAACACACATTCATCGCCCAATGCCTGCTCAAAGTATGTCGTCACACCACTAATGGCCATCAGGCGGTCGCTTGCGTAAGTAATTTCACATGAGATATAGTGTCTCAGTAATTCCTTCCAAGCCCTCAGTAAACGTGTTCTGTCCTCCTGGTTTGGTAGTGGTCCCGAATGGCCCATTTGCCGCAGTCGTACCGCTGTATCTATCACGGATCTCAGGAAGACATCGTGCCTTCCACATCCATAGGACAGACCAAACATGGGTGGAGTCCAATCATCCGGCTCTTCTGGGATACCATTGGGGAACATTTCGCACGCTTTTCCCTTGCGACACTCCCAGAATAATTGCTGATCTGTGAAGTAGATTTTCCGTGGTGATAGTAAGCGTTCTTGCATGACCCATGCTCGCTCGTTGACTGGCGCCAACTCAACGTCCCTCTCGAAAAAATCCTGCGGCATACACGTGTAGATCTCTCCTTCACTCACTACCTTCCAATCCGGCCCGTTCCACAGTTCAGGTCGGGGGGACACCCATATTGGCGCACTTTGCGATGTCATTCGAGTTGTGAATAAACCATTTGCCGGATCTCCCGACCCAGCAGCGCTCAGATTGCAAAAAGCATTGTGATAAATGAGCCCCATCGACGGCGCCTCCATCGACCAATCGAGGCGATCATCCTGCTTGATGCACAGGGCGTCAATCCACACATATCGAACATCACAAAATAAGGCAAATTCGAGCGCGCCACGAAAGGTTGGTGGGAGCCGGCTCAGTGGAACGCCGAGATTGAGCTCGTCCATGTTATCGCACGTCAGCTTGAATATCTGGGAAGGATCGCCCCAACGATGGGAGAGAGTCATGTACTTGGTTTCTTTTTGTTCCAGTCGAGCAGTGAGGCACAATTTGACGACACAATTGTCCTCGTCGGAAACCGAACCATCCAGGTATATCAGCCGCGATGGCAGGAATATCGAAGCTTGCATTGAGCACGAACCTCCGTGGCTTTGGGTACACTGTGTAAGCCACGAGCGAGCTGTGCTCCAAGCAGATTTGTCAGATGTGCTGGCTGAGTGATATCGGTAATCTTCAAGAGCAGCTTTGGACTTGACAATGTCAGTCAGCGTTGAAGGAAAGTAGCCTGAGTATATAGTCAATATTGGGTGCAGAGTTCAATCCATCTATGTGCTCACTCTGGTCAAACAAGAGAATTTTAGTAGGGAACATCCCAACTATGCCAGCTCTTCCAGCAGGACTGATTGTGATGAATTCGATGGTAGGTAGCCCAGTCAGAGTATCGCTCCGGAAATAGACCAAGGAAAAGTCGGTTGTCTCAGGTAGACGTTCTAGCTTTAATCCTTCGTTCTGGCCTCGCCTGCCCATATACCACTGACGGTAAAAGGACCTCTTGCAGCGATAGGTTGGCATCTTAGCATTCGAAGCTGCTCTGGAAGGTTGGTCAAGTCGTATACATGGCATGTGCAAAAAGGAATCCTCCTGAGCCGAGCTTTGGTGTTCCCAATCGTTCACCAGCATGTGTTCTGGTAGCAAGCCCCACAGCATTAAACAAAGCTGGCATCCATCTGCGATAGCTGTCTTGAATGATCGCGCTGAGCGGTGGTGGAAGTATTCATCGTGTCCTCCTGGAGCTGGCTCGCCGCCGCCGGAGAAGATGGTCTCGCAGATATCGCAGAGCATTTTGGAGCGGATGGAGCTTACGAAAAGTCTGCTTCGAAGTTCAAGCAGTCAGTCTGACTGAAAGAGCAACAGCAGGCTTTTCATAGAATACACTCCATTGAATAGTGCGGGTAGCTCCCAGATAACAGGCGATCAACTAGGTAGCCGCTGACCGCATTGGGGCCAAACAACCCGCTTCACTTCATGCATTGTTTCCTTGCGATCAGAAATAGTCATGAGGCAACCGTGGAATGACCGAGACCTCATAGCTGTCCACGTAGCAGGCGGTAAAACATGAAACGAGATGTTCATAATTGTGTGCCGGTGAGCATAAATAAATATAGAAAAGCGGGAAACGACCACCGAGAGATGTGGCCAGGTGCTTTGTCAGCTCATCCCTGTCGAATGTGGCAGTATCAATAAGCCCTCTGTTTGGCAGTATCGTGGCTCGAACAGCGGTCATATTGGTCACTCAGGCCTTGCTTGTCTCCCGACTTCCGAGGACAATTTTGTACGTCTTTCATTCCTTGCTATCCAGTTGCCCTTTCAGGTATCATTAGGTGTACAGCTCGTGAGATCGAAAGCAGTTGTTTGAGTATAGGTAATATATGCTCATATCTCCCCGACACAGGGCGGCGGACACACTTCAACATACATTGTCCTTAGTGTTAGGCGTCCGACTTTTGGTATCTTGGGGCGAGATCCTTACCGTAGGACTTGTTGGCTTATCACTGCTCATCTACCACAGGTGAGCTGCAGACTGGGCGATGAAGATGTCTGGACTCTACCTTCACGTGGACTTTGTTATCACCGATGGACACACTCAGCGCTCTCGGGAGCTGATGACATCGGTCGCTCGATCACATGCTACACGCGTGACTCGATTGGAAAGGACGAGACTTGGACACAGGCAACGTCTACCTGCCAGTGAAGAGGACGCTCGAGCTCAGAGTGAAAGAATGGCTCGGATGAGAGCATACCAACGAGGAAGGAGCGCCCTGTCGCCCATGCTTGCTCGCATTTCTTACACAGTTAGTTATTGTACGTCACCTCGAAGCCTTCATCCTCCACCTACACCTATCGTCATACATAAGGACTGAAATGGATTGGCGACAGATATCGATCATATCATCCCCAATATCAGAACAGTCTTCGATGTCTTCCAGGTGAAAAACTTTTGGGATGATCACTGGTTGCGTTGCTTATCCAAAGAACCTTATTACAGTGCCTTCTCGGCATATCTACAACTCATCCGGGACTCTTCTGCTGATCCGCAACTTCGCACACCGAGCGCTCCATTGTTACAGCACAAGCTGAGGGCTATACGAGTTTTACGACAACAATTCGCCAATGGTGTGCATGCTGATGATGTCTATTTGCTAGCCATGATACAGCTTGGCTTTGTCGACGTATGAAACTCCTGCGTCTCTCTGTACAGACGACCTTTCTAATTCCAATCCCAGGCACATCTTGATGGCTGTACCAAATACGACTTGCACAGGCAAGCTGTGAATAAGCTTGTCAAGGATCACAGAGGGGTTGAGGTCATGAGTACTTGTGTTGCCCCTCTGGTCTCGGCGTACGTTGCCCTCAGTGCTTACCTCTCCGTCCTTACAAATCATATTGCTTGTATGACTGATTCATGCCTCTCAAGGTACGATTTATACCGTTCGATGCACGCAGCTTCTCATCGCCTTCCTCAACCGAGAGTCTTCGGTCCACCTGTTCTAGGAGAAGTTCTGATCGATATCGCACCCTCTCTTGTCGAGCGTCTTCCATCGGGATTTCGGAAACTTGCCAGAAACGGAAAGCTACCGCTCGAGCTTGTCGGCGCCCTGTCCCGTACCAGTCAAATCATCCACGATCGCCAGCAGCAACCATTTTCCATAAATCATGATTATTCCGGAGAGGTCACCAACAACCTTTCACAGCCAGGACTTCATACTGGATGGTGGACTGCATGTCCTTCCCTCCTTTCACATCCTATCCTTGGGCATGATGAACCTGAAATCAGCAATCTCTTATCAATGGGTTTATGGCTCTACGTGGCTTTGGAGTTTAGTACTGATTCTATCTTCGAGACGTTTCAGCATTGGATCAGTGCAGCACGTTGGCTGCGCCACGACTTGAGTACGAAATTGTTGAGATGTGTTATGATCAGGTCCGACGATGAGGAACATTGTTTGAAATGGTTGATTCGGATTGCAATTGAATCTTGGAGAGGCCCTAACCACGAGCTCTTGTCTCTAGGTCTTGATTTGGAAAGGTTTCGGAGACGGCGCTTCGTATGGCCTTGTGATCCAGACGATGGATTCTTCGTTTTCACTAAATGATTAGGAGTGGGCTGTGAAATAATGGCTTGATGAGCAGTACACTGTACAAACATTCATCCACCTTCTCCGCCAGAGTTTTCTCCAGAGCGGACCATGGGTTTCCACTCGGCGTTCGAAATCAGGAACAGGATCTCGAAAACTGGACGCGGCACACTCAGGAATGGAGGCAGCCCCAAATCATCTGTGCGCGCTTCAAGTGTAGGCTCACGCACCGCACCTCGCGTTGGAAGTGGTCTGGATGTGTGAGAAGAAGATCTGCTCTGTCAATGAGAGGGTCAAATGCCTCAACCAAGATATTCAACAAACACCCTCCGACTATGGGTGACACATTACGAGACATGGACTAAGATTAGTCGTGGCCCTACCAAGTACAGGAGAAGCTCTCCAACGCGACTACTGGGTTTTTGGTCAGTCTCTTGCAAGGCAAAATAGCGAGGGTCCTGTATCCGCCTTTTTTGTCGCCTACGCTCAGTATTTTGTTAGTATGGATTGCATCCCATTTTGTGGCACTGCCTGTATGCTTGTCGAAAGAGGACACGGATCAGGGTTGGGTTGTGCTGCAAAATGTCTCAACCGCGCAGATGGGAGCATTGATACGGGCGCCAAGCCAATGGTATGGCGACCTTTCCAGTCCCCAAGCGTCAAATGACCGCTCTTCCTGACTCTTTTCGCGGCAACGACGGTCACCTATTTGGAATACAGACTTTCCCCAACTCGAAGCAGCCCACAACTTGAGCACCAAAGTTCCCCTGTCTGCCTAAAGCCGGCATGAAGCGATGCATGCAGCACATGAGCAACCAGCGTCGAAGCTCAGTCTTCGAGGTAGCCAATCACGGATCTCAAGAGCTTCGGAAGATGAATCTAGAAAGGCAAGACAGGCTTGATCAAGCATCTCATGAGATTCAGTCTCTTCCTTCTCATCTACTCTTACCACCTTTACAATCTTGATCGCTTTCGGTGTCTTTGACGTCGTCGTTGCTGGCGACCACCAAGAATCGGTTAAAAAAGTTTGAGACTAGACCACTCAACGAGAACTTTCGGCCTGATTCATGGTTTCCTCTAAGATCAACTTCCAGTGGGACGTTACTCCAGTGAGCTCTTGATTCAGCTTTCAGTAATATGAGACAGCAGTGTATTGCCGACTTTGCGAACACCTCAGACTCGCACTGTCTTTGACGAGAAGTCACGGACGTGAATGACATTATCGACAGGAATTACGAATACCAACTATCGAAATGAGCCAAAGCGTATATGGTCACATTAATGTCGAAGGTGGTGGGCGCGCTCATTGCGGTGATCTCATCACTAACAACTTCATCCAAAATATGACACGCGTGGAGGCAGCGCCAGACTCAAGGCTACGTATGTGCGGGTTACCATCTTCCTCTAGTGAGACCAAGATTTTGACTACTAGCAGTACTACGTGATGCTCTGGCCTACGAGAACTCGTTCGCTCGCAATGAACAGCTAGGCGGCAGCGACATTCCTTCCGGATCGCTGCAATGGATATGGTCAACGTCTTTCCGAAAGTGGCTGGGCAACTCCGATCGTCTTTTTTGGATTACAGGAAGACCAGGATCGGGGAAGTCAACTTTGATGCACTACCTGGTGTACGACAAAAGAACACGAAAGTGTCTGTGCAAGAGTGAACAGCAGTACAAGGCTGTGCACTTTTTCTTCGACTATCGAGCAGGAGGTTCCACGGCAAATAGCGAGCTTGGGCTGATGAAATGCGCCCTGTCGCAGCTCTGCGATGTGTTTCCTGATATTGAGAGGTCACTTGGGGTACGAAATCTTCACGATCCTTTGCTGGGGAAAAATACCTTGCAATTGCTCGAAGTTTTCTGCAGTGTCTTGAACAGTCTACCCAACCCGATCTGCGCCTTTATCGACGGTCTTGATGAATACACAGGCAGTTACGCTGGCCTTGCTGCTTTCTTCGCCACTCTTCAGGATAGGACTTCGATCAAATTGTGTCTGGCAAGTCGACCTGAGGCAGCTTTCAAGACAGCCTATGGAAATTCACCAGGTCTGGCAATGCAGGATCACAATTCGGATTCCGTCAAGGCGTACATCGATTACGCAATGACGAACGCACAAAACAATCTTGTGGAAATTGACACTGTTATTGATTCTGTGGTTCGTAGAGAACTACAGAATCGAGCTCAGGGCGTCATGATCTGGCTACGATTGGCCACTGATGAGCTTGTCAAGGTGGCTGCGACTGGAGCTAGCCGCGCTCGGATCTCAGAAGTTCTCGACGATATACCTGAGGATCTAGAACAGATGTACGCCCGTATGTTTCTTGGGATCCCCCCGACGAATGCACAAGAGGCGGCGATGCTCCTCTTTCTGATCAACGAGTTAGATGGTGCAGTAGATCTGCAAATACTGTACGGACTGTGGAGTTTCTATGAAGCTGATGTTTTACGGGACCAGAATGTCAATGTGCTTATCAGTCAAGAAAGCTTCGAAAAGAGATTCCGTACTCTTGTTGGCTCGTTTGTCGATATTTTTGACAGCAACGCAGCCAAGAAAAGATCTGAGGAGATCCAAAGATTGTTCTCGCGTTACATGTGGACTCGAGAAAAGCCCTACACGAAGCCAGTATCGTTTTTGATCCGCAAAGCTCAGAAGCTCAAGTTTCGAGACAAGGCATTGGAAGTCAGATTGATTCACAGAACACTGGGGCCATTTCTAAGACATTCAGAACTGATAAAGTCCTTTACGCCGCACTCGATGTGTGTCAGATACCCTGACAATGCCAAGTCTCGGGTGTACGCCGATATGATTGCGGCCGCATCGAACACTAGCCGCTTTGATTTAGATCGTTGTGCAGAGCCGTCTCACACGATCATCGAAGAAAACTGTTCTCAACCAGCATCCGTTGCACTTACCAAGATTTTGGCGTGTGTTATCAAGGATGAAAAGTGGAAGCTGCGTATTGATGCGTTGATTCACTGCGTCACGATGTTCCCAAAGGCTGCGTACAACCATCTGCTGCCTAGTGCGCCAATCTACAGTACGTGGCGCGCGGCGTTGAGATCCCCATTAATGGCGCTCGACCTGAAGGATCCAATTCTGTTCAGGAGAGCATGGGGATCAGAAGCTATGTTTCTTCGCTATGGCGATTGCATCGACCTTGCAATGGCAATACATTATCGCCTACCTCAATACATAAGTGAAGCCAGCGAGCTCGAAAGCTCGGCGAGCCCAGAGACATGGCATGAGCTATTGGAATTTGCTTTTTATCTCTCCTACTCGATCATTTACGCCCTTCTGGGCATGCTTGCATTACCCCATACCGCTTCCGAAACCGCCTCCGGTCACCTTCAGCTGGCGGATATCGAACGCCTAGTTCCCATAATTGTTGTACAATGCTCCAGTATTCCCAGGACATTTCTGGAACTCTTCCCTTTCTTAATGTATTGTCAGTCGTGGAGTGGTTCTCGTCGTGGGCTCGGATGGAACCGGTTGTGGCGAATGGCCTATGCGACGTTGACTTCAATGTTATCAATGCCAGTAGATGACAGCTCTGCTACGAAATGGAGGTTCCGACTCTGTTGTGCCAGCATATGTCATTGTCCAAGGAAGCAGTGCTACACTGCCGTATGGGCATGTCACAGTCACGTTTTCCAGGAAGTAGCTTCTGAGCGTAATCTGGATGTGTACACCAAAAATTTCGAGCAGCTATTCGCGAAGATCATACTTGAGAACATCGATGGCAACGGTGTCAACAGTGTTTGCGAGACGTGTGGCACTGCTCTTCACGCCATAATACTGAAAATGGTTCCAGCGATCCCAATTTCCCGTCTGCAGTTTCTTAGCACGCTGATTGCGCTTGCGAAATCAGGAGCTGACCCGAACATTCAGCACCAAGGAAAAACTCCCCTCCAATTGCTTGAATCCTTCAAACGCCAGAATATTCCCACTCCACCTTTATTAACCGCTGTCGAGATCCTACGGTACCATCAGACTGAAGGTTCTTGGCCCGATTTTGAGCCAATCATCAAGAAATACGACCTCACAGGGCCAGCGTTGTGGAAGTTTGACGGAAACGGAAAGATTATCCTCGACCCAGTGCATGATCCGAAAGAGAACAGCGACCGGTCATTCCAAGGTTAGATGCGTGCCTGGGTTTCGGAATACCCAAACTATCTTGGTGTTTGCTCGAGCCATCAAGTCATACGATCTGGTGGTGCCTCTTATCGTTACGAGGTCGTACGTATCTCCAAACGCAGTACTACCCCCTTTCCAGCAGTGTCACGGGATTGCACTGTCATCCACCCACGCGGTGAACAGTCAATGTTGCCGGATTTGAGTAGTCTGAGGAGAACGCCAGACGGCTGTTCCTCGAACCTCACCAACTCAGTCCGGCCCGCAGACTAGCCAATGGGTGTCCTCCCGAACTAGATCCTGGACAGTATATGTCGATTGACCTGGACAGCCTGAGGAGGACACCAGATGATCGTTCCATGTGTCAGGTGAAGTTAACGAGGGTCAAAATACAGCCATCTGATGCCCTCCAAGCTGATTCGAAACCAGCAAGATTGACTGTCCACGGCGTGTCATCACTCGATATCCAGGCAACGGAGGTATGGTGTCAATGGAAGGAAGGTGTAGCGGAGTCGAGAATGTTCTGATTAAATTGCATTCTACGTTTTGATAGGTACATGTAGCTGCAGAATAGCACAAAGATGGACAATACACGACTGCGCATAATATGACGCATTCTTTTCTGATAACAAGATACTTCCATGACCGGTGATGAGATTGAAGCTGTGTTAATCCATTCTCTTCGACGCAGTAGTTGAGTCGAAAAGCGGTTTTGTACCGACGATTGCGACCCCCTGTCCAGCTGTGGAATGGACTCCTCCAAGGTCAAGGGAACCCAAAAATCTAAAGTAGCTTGGTCGTATACGTGGTTGGAGTTATCCATGTTCGATACCACCTGGCGAACACCCCCTATATGTCTTGGCATCTTGGCACCCCGCTCCCCCCGAAAACAACAACACGACACAATACTTACATTCTCCTCCACAAAACGACTATTGCCCAAGGGATCGAAACAGCATCTCGTTCGAGCAAAAAGAATAGCAAAACAATCAACAGCTGGGATTCGCTGGTGGTCACCCACCCAACTACTAGCCAGTCGGTACGATGCTTGAGGACACGTGATCGAACGGGAACGTCTATTTTCATCGTCCTATGGTCGATTGCGGAGGGAGTTGTGGTTGCGGGGATTATTAATGGCCTGGTTGATGGTCGGTAGGCGATACAGGCGAAGTCCGACAATAGACTTGTGATGAGAGATGAGGTATCAGGCGAGAATTCATTTTTACTTACCTACTCACTCGAGACATTGCCACCCTGGTCCTCATACAAAACACCATTCATTTCGATCTCGCCAATATTGCAACGGAGAGGAGAGGTTCCTGCCAGTCGATGTGTGGTGTCATTTGCCTGACCTTTGTCACCCCAGTATAGTCTTCCACCCGCTCCATCTCCCCAGTCGTCAATATAATCGGCTAACTTCTGCACGTTCCCCCACGCAGCTGGTTGTGGTCCTTCGGGCTTTCGGAATGCCAGGAAGGTCACCATGACAGCAAGTATGAGACTCAAGCCAGCCAGACAAAAAATAGGGACAGGATTGAATGCGATATACCCAAACGAGAATCCAACGGCGCTTAGACCGAAGAACCAGTGACTCAAGGGTTTCAGGGCTAGTAAAGCAAGTGATTGCCAACTCATCAACACTGCCCTGACCGATGTGGGACTAATTTGGGCGCCTCTAGCCCCTTGAGAGATATTACCTGCGCGGCGCCACATGGCCTCATCACGTGTCAGGTTCACGATTTGCTCAGCCATGTGAAGGGCGAGGGTATAGACAAGCTGAATCAGAGTGACGATCATCAATGGCATGATAGTCTTTGGCCCCCAGTCGCCTCCCTTATAACCGAATTGGCCCGGCGATACTCCACCAGACGTGTTTTGTGGGTCGAACGAATCGTTCGACTCGCCGTGGTTCATCCTCAGCTCGACAAACCACATTGCAAGACCCCATGCCAGAAGTACTGGTAGCAAAGCCCACAGGAAAAGTGTGATGATTTTGACTATTTTGGTGGCCTTGCTGGCAGGTGATTGCCGTTCCTGGGGAATAAGAGGTGCTCTCGGGGTTCGTTGTATCTGTCCTTCATGGAGAAGAGCGAGTGTGGTGTTGAGAGGGCTAGAATTCCAGGATAAAATCTGTCGAGATTTGACTGGTGTCATACACCACAATGCAAGCATACTCTGCAGTAAGAGCGCAATGCCAAGGATCGCAAGAGCTTGAGCGCTCAGAGCGTATGCGCCGGGATAATTGCCACGGTAGCCGAGATGTGACCCGCCCATTGGCAGTAAGACTTGTGATGCGGAGCTGTAGGAAACAGTGATGAGGAAGGCCCAGATGTAATTGATATACCAACTGTTTGCAGCGCATTTTTTGGCGTTTGTGAAAAGTCGAAGATTCGAGTTGAATTGTAAGCGCCCTTCGTGATACAAAGCCCACCGTAGAGATGTTGCGTGGATGAAACCAAGAGTTTCGGTGCAGACGGTGACACAGATGTTGAAGATCAGGGAAGCGATTTCCTTGATCGTACTCGAATAGAAACGAGGTTCCTCGTCCTGACAGAAACACTTCTCGTGGATGAACGTGTTGGTGGCGAAACCAATGCACCCAATTGATAACAAAATAGTGATTGATAGACCGACGACACACAATTTCCAAGTTCCCTTCTCTATCTCGAAAGAGGGTAAAGGTGAATTGTCGCGATTTGGGTGTAAGAATTCAGTTTCCTGTACTCTCACCGAACTCTTGGGGAGGTGGTCCATGTTTGTGATTGTCGTGAGTCGAATGACCTCTACCATGGCGAGAGTGATGATGGTGGTGGAACACACAGCCTGATTGAAAGAAACTGGATTTCATGACAATCTCGGAGCCTGTCCTCGACCAGTCTTCGCAGGAGCAATTTGGCGGTCCTGTTCATCTGGGTTGCACTGTGAGGAAGAAGTTTATGGCCCTCCCTCTCGTCGAGGGGTAAGGCATGTCAGCTGGCAGCTTCCGACTGTTGAATACGAGCTTGACACGAGGCCAAGGTACGAACGCCACATGTTTTATTAACGTCTGGAGAGTCAGTGCCACAGGGCCGCAATAAGAGACCTACAGAAAATAGAACGCACGCTCTGATTTGGTGATTTACGACCTACTCGTTTTGGAACTATCTCAGCAGTGATTGTGAGTGGAAGTAAGTCCAGCACGGCTCACTGGGAGTTGGGTCAAGATGTGCCTTGCTGCCTGACTCGGCATAGTTTACCCCGTTATGAGTACCTTAGCCAAGCGGCCGGCCAAAACTCCAAACTCGACTTGCGTCGTCGTTTGTTTACGCGACTGCATGGACGTGCATAGACCTGCATCTGCACATGTTCACCCATAACAATTGTTCTCGCTCTTCAATCCTTCCTCGACACAGGCCTCTTCGATACACCTTGATGACTCAATAACGCGTACTCAACAACACCGACCCGACGACCGGCCAATACCTCAACAGATCCTAATCATGGCTCCAACCATGGCGCGTAAGCGCAAATCCGACGAGATGGACAATGGTCCAACTACACCTACTGGGAGTCCTCGGAAGAAGATGAGGGTCACTCAGGCCCAGAAGCAAGCACTGATCGACAACTTACAGTTGGAAGGTAGGCAATGTCTGCTTTGAGCGTGACCATAGCTAACACGACATCAGTCTCGGAACGCGCCAGACAACTTCGTGCTCAATACGCTCTACAATGTCAAGATCTGAAGTCGAGGATCGAGAGGCGGATCAACAGAGTTCCCATCGCTCTGCGAAAGATGAAGATGGGAGAATTCATTGAACAACAACAGGCCAGGCCGAACTCTCCCGTGAAACACAACATCCTCCGCAGCCCAACTAAAGAACGACTTGAGGAAAGACCTTTACCTGCACCACCGAGTCCTTCTAAGCTACCTTCTCCTTCGAGACAACCTGTCATCCTTTCCCAGAAAACACGCAAACGGAAGAGTTCTGCCATTCTCATACCCTCGGACAAGGAAGACAACGAGCCAGACACTTCCAATACTGCTGTCGACTCAATTGCTGTCCAGAAAAATCCTAAACGCGCAAAGACCGCGGCCGCCGCAAGTGCCCCCAAGCGAGCTCCCTCACGTACACAAAAGAAAGCGGTGGCCGCTAAAGACGTTCCATCAGGTGTTCTTTCTCCAAGATCTCACAACTCTCGAGCTCTACCTCGCTCACCTATTAAAGACAAGGAGCTGCCTGCTGCGCCCATGCCTGCACCTGCGCCTGCACCTGTCCCAGCTCACGTACCAGCTCCCGTGCAAGCGCCTGCTCCTACTCCTGCTCCTGCGCCGGCTTCTCCTGTGCGTCAACTGCCACGTTCGCTCTCTCCCACAAAACCACAATCACCCTTCAAGATGGCTGCAACAGCTGGCATGTCTGCCATCTCCGCCTTTGCCAAACGAGGCTTCGCGGCTGCTGGCACTGCATCTGCAAAGCTTACACGGCCTATCAGCCGTGAGAAAGACCAACCAATTCTTTCTGGATTGGGTACTTCGATACCAGTACCAGCCTCGCCGAGTGGAAAGATGCTCCCTCCGCCGAGACCCGCCTTGGCTACCCTGACCAGTACTACCGTTACTTCTATACCTAACCTTTCACCTCAACGAACCGCATCACAAGCCTCCATCCGATCTAACATGTCGGAACAGAGCAACGTCTCTTCTTCTAACGGTACCATCATCACAAAACCAACACGAGGAGGAACATTGAAGAAGGCCATTGGGGTTGGGTCAAAAGCCGTACCTGCCAAGAAGGCCGCGACAACAACAGCCCCTAGGACGAAACAAAAGATAGTTGTTAGTGGCAGCACAACGACTACCTTGAGTCCAAAAGCTACGAAGAAGGTGACAACGAATTCCGCGGTCACGACTGCTGCGGCTAAGAAAGCAGTAAGCGCTGCTGCGGCAAGAAAAGGTGCACCTACACCAGCTTCTTCAGGGAGAGTCTTAAGGAAGAGGAATTGAGAAAGGGTTTCAGAGGGCGTTAATGGGAATCAATGAGCAAATTCGAAAGTAAGCCCCTCGTGGACAGAAACGGTCGATAATGAATGAGATGGTATTATGCTAGTTCCGGTCAAAGCAGCATGAAAATCTACGGCACCACCAACAGCGGCGGCTCTAGGAGGAAACAGAAACGACGTTGATGAAACGACGAAACCCGATCAGAATGAGACCAAAAGGGCCTGAACACTTCGTTTGAGTATGAATTCTCTTCAAGCCGGTCGACCCATAATTGAAGAACACGATAAAACGAAAGTGAAAGACTCTGGGCAGCCTCAGAAGCTACAATTCGCCAGCATTCACGAAGAGCGAGGCCACAGGGTATAAATAGCAGGGTCATTTTCTGGAGAATCAAGGACTTGTCCTAACGCAGGGTGGCGTTGTTGGAAAGAATTGTCAGCAGGATAGGACAGCGTTTGTTCTGATGACTTGGGATGGACTAGCAAAATGCAATTTCCTTTTTCTACTTCAACGGGCATCCTTATTGCGCATTTCTCGAGCAGTGATATGTCGGATCGATGGGGATACAGGTGAGTTAGAATTCGATTTCTTCGTTTGTACACATGTGCTCGTCAACCAGGCGGCCTTGATTGCTGTTTCTACGTCTGCAGACTTTCAATGTATTCCGGAATCGTGCATGATCCGGCATACCAACGAGGGAAGACATTATCCAATAATGCCTTCCACGCGGAACGAAGAAACAGTCCTTGAAGTTAGCATGGTCTCACAAAAAAGGGAGACCAACGTTCGAAAGGCTGCTTACGCCGTCTGTTTGGATCTTCTCAGGCTATCGACACTCGTAGGGTCTTCCCAACACAATCGTG
>JABUBK010000058.1_pt1 | contig 19902 bp, 19 predicted proteins | sample 7332671 | NCBI WGS metagenome assembly JABUBK01 (sample SAMN07256342, study PRJNA390944) | subsurface metagenome | isolation source: Methane hydrate marine sediment | place: Pacific Ocean: Eastern North Pacific, ODP site 1244 | collected 2002
GGGGTTAGGTGGGAGGGGTGATAGGGATAGGGAGATGGTTGGGTAGGTAAGAATTGAGGGGAAGGGGAGGTGGAAGGGGGTGAGGAGAGGAAAGAGATGGCAAGTCTTGAAACCACTCACTGTGACCCGAGTTGGCATCAATGAACCAGCAAATCCCCGATCTCTACCTAAAGATGTCAAACGACGACGGTGACTTCGACCGTGATGCCCATGCACAGAACGATACTGTACGTCCAGTATAGCTTGGACAAAACCACCACCAGCACCAGGATCAAAGGACTGTACATTTTCCAACACTACGATCATCATGATTGATGAACTTATGATACTACTAGTACAGAAAGAAAGGTTGGGTAATGAGATGTAATTGGATAGGAACAGTAATTCGATTTATGTTTGAAATTGGATGTTTCTTGCCTCAAGCATCTTATCTTGTCTATGTGGCATTTCTCCTGTCCGCTGTGCGATGGAACTGATGACTCACTGTGAAGCGCAGATGTGAAAGCCCACGACCGGTCATCAATTTTACCATTCCTAACCCTTGTGCTGTGCATCTGATCAGATGTCGTCTCTGGTCATTCGAGTACGCGTAATGAGATGTTGTTCAAATCCTTGGATTGGGCAACATATTATGACACCGATTTGTCGTATATCTTTGGTCGGTGTTGTCGATCGGTTCCAAGTTCGATTCATGTAATACCAGAACCTTTCATACTAAACAACGTTCAGGATAGATTTGTTCGAAAGGGTGGTCCCATGATGCATGTTCTCGAGTGTATGAGCATGCATTGTGGATGCATAGCTCGAGACTCTCGGGATGCTGAACCGATACCATGCTGAATACAAGTTGCAGTCAATGATCCCTTGGTTGACGCTCCAGAAAGTAGGCATTTGATGTAGCTAGCGCGTACATTGACATGCTCTTGATATTGTCGCAGGCACTTTTACTGTTCAGGATCACCGACCAAATCTTCGTGTTGCTGAGTTGATTCTGGTGCCGCATGAGTCTGCAGGCTCCTGTCGAAACGGGACAGCATGGGGACGCTGTGATTGTCCGAGCTTGAAACTTTCCACTTAGCTCGCAAGGCTTGGAACTGTCATGTCTTGAGTACAACGTCCTGCCCGTAGTCTTCCCCTCAATTCTTACCTACCCAACCATCTCCCTATCCCTATCACCCCTCCCACCTAACCCCGTCCCCCCCGGCGTCGGCGTCCCCAACTGATGTCCCCCACCATGCACCGGACTCGTCCCAATCCCCTGTCCCTGTCCCTGTCCCCCAACTCCCTGCCCCATCCCCTCCCCACCCAAATCCCTAACCGCCTCATCAACCCAACAAAAACTCGTCAAGTCCCTCAGCCACAGCCGGTACTGCTCCTCGAGGTACTCGATCGTCAGCGGTTTCGGCCAGGACTTGAATGTTGTGTCGGAGGTTGGGTCGCGTAGCATGGATTCGTAGGGTTTGAAGATTACGCGGTGGTGGGAGATGTCCCGCCATTCGTCGTCCATGTCGATGTGAAGTTGGGCGCCTTGGGCGAGTTCGAAGCTAGATGTGGGTTAGTTGGGTTCGGTTCGAGTGAGATGGGGTGGGGTGGGGGAGTGAGAAGGGAGAGACAGGACTTACCCAATGTATACGCCGTTTGCGCTACCGAGGCTTATGATTGTTGCGCCTGGAGTGGTTTTGACGAGATGGTAGATTTCGCAGTAGGGCATTAAATCTGTGTGGCCAGGATATTGTGGGAAGAAAGGGAATTTGAGCTGTGAGGATCATGTTAGTTTGGTTTGTTCGGTTCACAGTCACAGGGTGGCCAACCACAAAGCCAAGGAATAAGCCGCACGAGTACCTCAACACGACCTGATCGGTTCTACTTAAACCCCCAATCGCACTGTGAGGAACACTCTGATGACCACCAGGTAAAGCGTTCATACCCGCAGGCGTCTGAGGTAAATGCGACATATGTGCAGCCGAACCCTGATTATACTGCTGCGAAACAGGACGGTTCATGTGTTCGAAGCTGGTGGATGAGTCGGAAGAGACAGGTCGCGAGTTGTGTTGAAGTTGGGGGTCGTTGGAGGTACTCGTGCGGCTTATTCCTTGGCTTTGTGGTTGGCCACCCTGTGACTGTGACAGTGGAGGTGTATATGTTCCTGTGTTGTTTGTTGGGTTCGTGGTTGAATGGGTTGAGTTGCGATTTCCTGAACCTCGGGAGAAGCGTCGCATGGTGTTTGTGATGGAAGGACTCATGGTTCCAAGTGCTTTAAGTCTTCGATGATTTTCATTTAGTAGTGATTGTGAGGAGGTGGATTGATAAGGATCCAAGTTGGAAAAGGACGAGGCTAGAAATCGGGGTCGGATGCAGGGAAGTGTGGTTATTGGTTGATTGGTTGGAACTAAGCTCTTAGTATGGATGGTAGCGTCGGTTGGAGAGGAGTGATGATGCGAGGCTGTTACGTGGTGGCAGTTGGCCAGTGCATCTCTTCTCACCTATTTCTTGCTTTCTGAGCTATAGTCAGGTCGAGACATACGCCTCTCGAAAACTAAGATGGTTGGGTGGCTACGTGCAACACGGCTCACGGGTGGTGAGCATGTACTTGGCTTGCCCGTTACACACTTGATTTGGCACTAAAACGGTCGGAGGTCCACGAGCTAACAACGATCCCGGCTCACAGATGGCTGGGCCCGACCACACTAAACTGAATGAGGGTTTTCGATGGACAAATCCTTGGTGTTTCTTGTCTGTTTGACAATTGAGATGAGCTTTCCAACCTCTCGAGGTCTGTTCAAACTCTCTTTTGTACAATCTAATTAAGTGGTCAGTGGAGGTTGGGTTTGCTGATCATCGTACGGAAATCACGAACTCTGCTCTTTGCTCACAAAGCAGAGATTGTGTGAAGCTTCTCATTCCTTGTGCTACGGAATAGAGTTCTATTTGTGCTGCGATGAATTCATGACGCTATGCAAGACCTGATCAGTCGTTGTCCCGTACCAACAGAGTTGATGATATCCTTTCAATTATGAGAGTGGTGCTGTAACAATCCAGTTCTTAACCCATGTCCTGGCTTGTGCCCTCCCCGGAACACTCCCAACTCCATGGATTTGGATAAGCTATGGCATTTCGCCGTAGTTCCAGGTTAGCCATGCGGGGAGACTGTTGTGTACGATCTGTATAACCCAAATACTCGCGCCTGACACATGGCTCTCGCCTGGGATCCAATTCGGGTGACCCACGACAAGGAAGCACTCCTGCTGGTAGTCTGGTTCCGCCATCATTTTCATCTTCCTCCTCGTGCTCGCTTGCCAATGCCGATTTGTCACAATTCTATCGTATCCCGCCCCCTTGTGCTTTAACAAATGCTGCTGGTCCACCGTCTTGACTGAGTATCTCTACTAACGCTTCGTTCTGTCGACATATCGTCTCTAATGCGGCGGTTGAGGCTCTTCCTAGTGAACCTGTTCTTTAGTTAGTTCTGACCACTCACGTGCACATTAAAACTTACTAAGGATAGCTGCATTAAGCTCCTCAGCTACCTTTGTCCGCCCACTCGGCTCGAGGAGATGACCATTCTGACTCGCTGAAGGATTGTAGTACGGCATCAAACTGAATATGTCATGCAGGATCTTCGACTGTTCAGAATCTTTGTCACCATATTCCGCTTTCAGTGCACACCCATACTTGATTGCTTCCGACGTGATTTGGTCGTACTCCGTGTTGGACTCGCTTGGTTGGAATGGAAATTTGCCATGTCCATTGACCGATGATTGTTGTTCCTCGTCAACCTCCATTTGCTGGTCAAATACCGGACGCGCGCTGCCATTTCCGTTGCTTTGTGTCTTTCCCTTTACATCTGTATTAACTGTTTTACTCATCTCCGCTGCTTGGGCAACAAGTTCAACAAATTTGCGGCACTTGAGTTGGAAGATGACCTGAGGGAACTTGGACATGACTTGAGGGAAGTATTGGTCCGTGACATCTAGGGCTGTATCAATATCCCCCTTCAAGATCGCTTGTCGGATCAGCTGTCGCGGTCGTGCATCCTCTGTTTCTGGGTTATGTGAAGTAGGTGAAATGATTTCGAGATCGTCATTTTGACTCTGAACTTGTGCAAGGAATTCTTTGGCTGTATCGACATAACCACCATGTGTCAGAAACTGAGCTACCAGATCAATGGTGAATGCTGCCTCTGTCTTGTGTCCTGGATGGAGACTGTTCGTCTTCGTCCGCGCAATTTGTTGCCGTACCACATCCATCTCTTTATTTACTCTGTTCACTATGTCGTATGAGAAAGGTGTTGCTCCGAAATTTGCTTTGATAAATACTCCGCTATGCTTCTTCATACCAATGCAGGGAAAGAGAGGTGTTGACAAGTCGAGATCTAAGAATGCGATACCGAGATCCAGCCCGTTTTTCGTGAAGAAGGCGTGACCCTTGTTGAAGTCTACCCCACAACCGACGATGTCGCCAGTGCCAAAACTTGACTTGTAAGGTTGTCCGTTTTGTGCTCCTGAGAAAACTTTGCCTTCATCGCCGTGGTAACCCCATGATTCTGCCTCCCAGCCTGGTAATCTCTCTAAAGATACCTTTGCAGCAGAGAACCCTATGGCCACAACACAGTCTTTATGTTTCTGGGTGATCGTGATCTCATAGTAAAATATACCACACTGCGGAGGCATAGGATAATCAGACCGAATAGATGCTGCCTCTAGTTCTTTACCAGTCACACCGTTGTACTTGACATCCAGTCCATCACTGAAGAGTTCGAGATCTTTGTACTTGTCGGTACTGCTCAGGCGTGCTGGAAGTGGCATTATATCGTCTTCAAAGGGAGGATTACTTTCAATTATATCATAAGTCATGCCCCGATGCGATGGTACCATTCGTGCATTGCTCGGCCTTTGCCATATCGATCCCTGGAAGCCCGAGCTATCAACACTACCAGCTTCTCTCAAAGCACGAATCCTTGCTTTATACACAGTCTCTAACTTCTTTGCATATCGCGAGTTCTGGAGGTATTGAGGAATCGTAAAGGGTGGTATATGTAGCCCAGTGCCCTGTACACGAGATACCGATGAGGAAGACATCCCTCTCCGGTGAGCCGCGACACCGTTGTGCACATAGATGTCATGTTCATCGGGACCTGACCGTCTTCCTATTCTAGCATCTTGTGCGTACGGCGGTGGAAATTGGTTGTTCGAAAATGCTTGCGCATTCTGTAAGAAAACATTGGATCGTGTGGACGTATTCAGAGGGTTAGGCGGCGTGCCCGTTACTACGGATGCGTAGGATAATGGTCTCGAAGCATTTCCTGAACCTGCGTATGAACTTCTCCTAGCAGAGCTTGTTGCACTGGCGTCCGCCATTGCCACCTCTTAGGCCCTTCGTGGGCGATTCCAGATCTCTTATCCAACGTAGAAAGCGGCAAAGTATTCGGGTCGGTGGGCTACTATCGCTGAAGTTTGGGTGGTAGTGATTGACTGTTATGGTTTGTCGATTTGGACCAGGTGATATTGTTCAAACAGCTGAGAGCAGAACTTCGCAAGCGGTGCAAATCGAATCTTATTCCACTTTTGGTGTATGCCTAATCAAATAGTCGGGAGGGCGATACAATGGAATCTGTGCTGGTTACAATGAGATGCGTGGTCGGCATCAGATGGTCTACTTTGTGTCATTGGTCAGCGAAGTGGGTCGTGAACAGTCACCGATCACGAGCCTGTGTCTCTCAGGAACGCTTAGAAGGCTACACTGGCAGATGGCTCTGAATAACGCTTTCAATACGGAACAGAATGGGCATAGCAAGGAAGGCCTCAGGCGAAAGGAAACCATCTCAGTTCTGGAGCAAAACATTGATTGAAAATGAAGTAACAGCATGCGACCGAGAGTTAACTAAAATGGTATCTCTTCTGTCTGTCGCCCTACTCCTCGCAAATGCCAGCACCTAATCTTTCATCATGTTGTGCCAAAACGTTTGTTACATGTAGCTCCAATATGCGATCACCATTCCCACCGTCATTCAATATGATTCTTTGTTGTCCGTATGATGCACACCCTGTGTACAGAAAAGACCTTGATGCTGCGAGCACAGCACAACCTCGAACCGTTCTGGCAAGCCCAACTCCATGCTCTAGGAAAACCACCCAAGATCATCATATGCCATATGCGTGAGCTTTTCGCAAATCATAGCGCTGTCGTATAGAGCCAATGTAATGATACACACATAGAATCATCCGAGAATTTTGTCATAAGCGCCATTGTCCATGAATAAATTGAGAAATAAAGTGAGGCTAAGACTGCAATGGTATGGAACCAGCAGCCAGAAGTGGTGGCGGAGAGCTTGCTGCAGATATTTCCATGTGGTCAGGACGATCACCAAGATTGCTGTCGGCAGCTGTGTCGCTCTCCGAGGGTTTGTGGTCGCTGCTATCGGCCATGGAAACATCCTTGGCCGACTCATCGCTACCATTGCTGAGGGATTTTTCCGAGCCTTTCCATGAAGATAGCTCCCAGGTGTGGCCTGTGAAGCTTTTGAGTTGGAATCCATTCCGTTGCCATCGGCGACATGGGGCTCCAGTCCGGTCCAAAGCTCGCAAGTTGGCGTTGATAAAGCCAGTATTAGCCTTGGGGCCTAGCTTGTGATTGGCAGTACTGACGGGAGTTGGTTTTGCGCTGTGATCAATGGTACCGTCTTCCCTGTGAGGGTGTTAGATCGATTCAATCCGTAGGCAGATGAAAAGATGATGTAACTTACAGTCTGGGTTTCTTCTTAGGGCCTGGTTTCCCACGGGGTTTTGGCATGCCATCGGAAGGCATGGGTGTTGACCGTTTTGTCCCATTGGCACCATTGACACCGTTCACCGCAGCCTTGGGCTTGGGGGTACCATTGGGTGATGGTGCATCTTGTATAGGGGCGGGTGTTGATTGTGCTTCAGAGTTATTCTCTTGCGACATGGTTTCTTTGAGTGCAATGGGTCCATCTGCAATTGGCGCTGGCGACGATGCCGCGGAAGAGGACTCTGTTTTCGATCTGAATCTCTTGAGTATTGATGGCGGTAATGTCAGGACGATGATTTTGCTCTGTGTCTTGATGCGACCATTCGTGGATGGTGTGGAAGGCATGACGCCTAGGTATGTATTGGTGTCAAGGAGGTGAAGTTGCGGAATGGCGGTGCAGTCAGTCGATAGCGTGTAGCTGATCGAGAGATGATGGATGATGATGATTAGCAGTCGTTGGATGAAGAGATGTTTATCGGAAATGGGAATGTTGCAACTGAATTAGCGGTAAGGGTGCAGTCAGCTCGCAGTCTGAGGCAAATGGAATTGGCGATTGTCTCGAGCGTTCAGGGTTGCCGTGTGCGTGTGGGTAGACCCATGATTAGCATTAGCATTGTAGCATTATTGCATCCCAAATGGTGGTCAGTGGTGGTAAGCGATGGGGTGGAAGGAAAGGAAAGGAAACGTGTAGGGAGAGAGTAGTGGTTGTGATGGGGTGGGACTGAGGCATGATTATTGTCCATGGCTGAGATTGATGATCTGATCCTGCTAAGCGTACGCAAAGTCAAGAATTCATTCCAGTACAACCGATTTTCGAGCAGTCGAGAGAGCGACAGTTGCGAGTAGTAGCGCGCTTCATCTGGATCCACCTCGGCCGCATCAGCGAATGAAAGGCCTGGAGTGTGACCAGGCTCCTTCCTCTACCATTTATCGAATCTAAACTCTGCTAGCAAGGCGAAGGACATGCAGGTGCACCTCGCCCAGGTCTTGCGGTTGTAACAAATGATGATGCTTCTGGCGGCCTCCTTGTTTAGCAACCATCGTCTGTTATGATGGCCGCGATGCCCACAACCCTCGAACTTTTCTACCTTTTTTCACACAATTAATGCCGCCACCCAACCAACATGGCTCCTTCCGTGCAACACCACAACATCATCGTCGATGCCCGTACATGGATTCACTTTCTTGCTGAATGTGTCCGAAAATGACAAAATGTTGCTAAGCCTCGAAATTGGATGAGTCTTTTCGTATCTGCACGCCAGCCACTCTTACTCTGTCCATTTTGATGCCAAAGTCCCTTCGTCTGCTATTCCTCGTCTATCGCTGTCGATACCACCTATGACATGAATCCGGCGAAACGAAGACGTCTTGACGCTACCGCGTCGACCCTTCGAAAGCCTTTCCGTTCTCCTTTGAAAGTGCCTGCTGACGACCCAGCATCTCCCAAACCAACTGTCACGAGTAACCTTGACCAGCAGAGACCTGATCCATCTCCATCACCAGCCTTGAGTAGGAGTCGTGTTCATGATTCACCCATCAAGCCCTCTCGTGCGTCGCAGTCTCCGAATAAATTGGCATCGAAGCATAGTCCTTCCCGACCAATTGACGAAGTTGTCATCCTTCAGAAGCAGTACTCGGCCCTAACCCAAGAGTTGCGGAGGTTGAGGCAAGACCTCGATGTGGCCGAACAAGCTCGTAAACTACGCCTGAATAGCCAAACCCAGCAATTGGAGCACCTTATTTCGAAATGGCGCGAGATAGCCCGCTCTGCCGCTGATGAGGTTTTCGACATAACCAGTAGTCGAGTCAAAGATATGGGCGGCATTCAAGCATGGCAAAAGAATACACAAGAAAGTTCACAGAGTTGGTTTGATTCCGGTACTTCGTCACGCGATCATACGCATAATCGGGAAGAGCGTGACGGCCAAGATGAACATCCTGATACGACGAGGGCCAACAATGGAGAAGATGAAGATGAAGAGCTGGACCACCAAAAAGAGGTAAGCTGTGATGTGGTATTCAAAAGTGTCTCGTTCCTGATACCCAACTAGCAATCCTTCACTATGACTACAATGCTTCGCCAGATGAATATTGACCCTGGTCTCCTTAATTTCGACGAGCACAATGATCAGTGGGCTGGTTGAGTGACCAGCATGCTGCCTGCGGACTTTCGATGCCCTTACAATGCAAACCTCAGCAAGCGCCACCCCTCTATACCAATCATGGCTGTCCAGTCGAAGTCCAATGTTCACACGGGCGAGCGGCCCTCACTGCTTTGGCTTACCAAATAATCCCTCTCTCATCTTTTTCCTCGTTGTCGTGCGTCCATCCAAGTCTTTTGATGATTCCATCATGTACCAAACTCTTCGATGCTTCCTGTTTCGCAAAATTGTTCCATTTCTGAGCTTCCTTGCTGGTACGCAGAATCTTTTCACGCTCAGCTTCTCTCTGTTCTGAAAATTCCTTTTGCCTTACTTTTCGCGCCTGCTGTTCCAAGTCCTCTTGCTTGACGCTACTGACGACTTCCTGCTTATGAATGTCTGCAGTTTCACATGAATAAGATTCTCTTCTTTGCAATCCTGAGTGCTGCTGGAATTGCCACGCAATAATCGCACCCCACACATCATTGCCAACTGTGAAATTTCTTTGACCATGATAGTAAAACACTATCTGATGTGCCTTCTGCTCACACGTTAGTCACTATCTCACTGAGAAAATTCGATACAAATCATGACACTTACGACACCCAAAGAGCTCAAGCCTGGCATATTTTCCTCCACAACACTTTTCAGTCCATCAAGCCACGCAGGCTTATTCTCGCCAGCCCTCTCGTCGACCAGAAGGACACCCAGGTGGAACTTTGTTAATGCCTCCCTAATTCTCGTTGCATGTTCGATACTGCGACAACTTGGAATTGGAGAACGAATAGTTACCAGGTCGTTCGTGAAGGATAGCCGAGGCCGAAAGAATGATGCATAGTGCGGGAGAAGGAGAGGTGCCTGATATTCTTCGTCGCGGACTGGACTTGCAGCAGTAGAGGTGGGACTGGGACCGGGACTGACGCGCCACGGTGATACTTCTGGTGAGGGAGGATGAATTCCAGACAGGTTCCCGGGAGAAGAAGAACCATTCCAACCAGATGGAGGACTTTGAGCCGGAAATTCAGGGCGAGGGTATGTACGCAAGTCGGGTACATGTGGGGAAAACCGAAACTCAGACAACAATTTCTGGATCCCATCGGTCTGAGCATCGAACCCGTTGACATTGTCGTTGCGCAGGTTGATCGGTGGAGCCAGATGGGGCCTCGATTCGCTGACTGCAGTCTGAGCCTGAGATATGCTGTCAACACCTTCACACTGCAAGGACGAGGCAGGCTGAGGAAATACTGGGCTCAATTTCTCTGGCGACGACGGTTTGGGCCCCTTGCGACGTTTCTTCTTTTTGGGGCTTTTGGTGGGACTTTCTGTGGTTGCGTGTGTCTGCGGTTGTGATTGTGGGAGTGGTTTCGGCTGTTTGTGTCGTTTGTTAGGCCGACATGGCGTTGGTATTGTGTCATTCGCCTCACAATTGACAGTACCTTCAAGACGCGGGCTCGAAACAGGCTTCGATTCAGCTTCAGGAACGTCTTGCACTCGATCAGACATGTTACTCGCTTTCCAACTCAATGGTATCAACCGCCGAGGAAAACAGACCAACGATGAATGAGTTACCTTGGACCTGGGGATTGAAGAGGGCGAGATTGGTAACAAAGAGAGATGGCTTGGCTGTTCAGAAGTGTCCAAGAATGTTTGATCCATGATTGTTGTCTATGTTTGTGACGGCGACTAGAAGGGGAGGTCTTGACGCTGACGCACGTGATGAGATGGTTCGAGGGAGTGACAGTGTGGTGGTTACTTACCTATTTGAAACCTTCACTCTTGTTGTCTGCCCTGCTGATCTCCCGCATTCAGTTGGCGTTACGGTGATACTACTTTACAATTCATGAACTGACGTACTGTGAGGCATCAGAGCGTCAGCTGTGTGCTACAAAGATATACATATTGAGAATAGCGGATATGTATAATCCATTGCTATGTACATCAATCATAGACCATGAGAACCACGCACCGCACAGTGCAGCCAACAAGCATCCGAAATTTCATTGCCACTAAGCAGAACCTGGTATCAAATAGAGGTAGACACACATCACCTCACTGACATACCCAACTGACATCCCTTATGAGCGCTACACATCCTTTGTCATGTTATACAAGACCAGATCAGGGAGGAGGAGATCCTTAAGTCATTGATTCCAGTCGCCACCACCACTGCGGCTATCTCTCGGAATATCTGAGTTGAATATTCGTCCAGAGCGTACCTCGTGTGACGTGTCATCTCTTCTTATTAGCAAATATCCGGCATCAATACCTCAAGTGTCCCCGTCTTGAAAGCCAAATCGTATACTGAATATGGTAGATCTCGCCTAATCGAGGGGTGCGGCGAGGAATCTGTTGAAGTTCTCTGTTCATGGACACGCCGTCACGAATTGAGCAGTAACATCGTCGTTGTCGTTGTTGGACCTATCGTAGAAAAGAGAGTAACAAGCATCAACGAGATCATGGCCGTCAATCAACATGAAACGAGCAGATGGAGAAACAACCTATTATACAACATTCTATGTATTGGTATATGTTCCTTTTTCGAGCCTTGCCTTTCATCTCCTTTCCTTTCCAATCCAATCCAACTACGCTGTATCCTGACCGCTGTCGCTACCGTAAATCCAACGCCGACAAAATGGGTATCGATTCGAAAACATTCGCTGAAATCAGATCAACACAAACACAAAACATCCACCTATCTAGCCCTCACTACCTCCTCACCTCATAAAGATATACCAGAGCTCAGTGGAATGATCTGGGTCAAATTACAACGCATTCATAAATGTCATGGGCATCATTGACGAACTTCGACCGGGGTACTGCGTGACGACGGTGTGCTGAAACACCAGACAGGTTAGTTCTTCCGCTGCTTTGTAATATTTGTTCATGTCTCCCGAGCAATAACGCACTCAACTCGACTTGGATGGTACTTGAGTAGCGCGGGGGCTCAAGTAGATCCTCGTCGTGAAGAGCTGTCGTCACTCTGGGAGAAAGATAGTCATGAACGAATACTCACTCGTCTTCCGCCTAGTTGGGGGGCTCCGGGGTTCCGGAATGGTGAGGAGTAGTACTCGGGTGGTTGTTCCCTGGTTGCAAGTGCGGCTGCGGTCGAGGTTGCGGATGGTGGGACCGCAATACTTGCGTGGCGTGCTAGACGCGGGTTGTCTGCGTGGACTGTTTGGACCTCTTCGTACTCTGGGATCACGTCGATGGTGCTGTTGCGGTTGGTGAAGGGGTTTGAGAAGTTTAGTTCTTGGTCGAGGTGTCTGGCCATTGCTTCATCGTATTCATCTGTGCCTTCTACTATGGACAGGTCTAGTACGGTGGGGACATCATTTGCGGGAGGTAGTGATGAGCCCTCTTGTGAGACTTGGATTGGACAGAGTAGAGTCACGGATGACGAGCCGAGAGCGTTGGTCGTGTTGCCGGATGAATTCACGGGGTTGAATGAGAGGCCGAGTTCGAGTCCGTAGCTGCGTGAGATGATGCAGGTGTGGAAGGTTGGAACGAATATGATCTTTTTGCTTCCTCTGTTTAGTGGGGATTTGGGTGATGATGGGGCTTGTTCCTCGGAACCATCGCCTTGTTTCGGGAGGGAGATGGGGACTAGGACTCTGGCACTGTAATAAGGCAGGGAGGAGTCATAAGCTGCAGATGCGGCTGGTATCGATGCGTTGGAACTTGAGGAAGAGGAAGAGTCTGTCGATAGGGTTGATTGTCGTCGGGACAGCTCTTCGTTGTCACTTTTGGCAGAAGCTTGTGATGCAAAGGATCTCGAACGTGATCCGGGTTCGTGCTTGGTCCAGGTCACGCCACCGACATTCCTACAGCTCAGTGGGACAGTCTCAGGGTATAGCCCGTGAAGAACTGACCAGGTGTCACATGTGGAAACATCTGGTATCTTTTTGTAAGCTGCAGCACCGAAGAAGCTGTAAACCTTGAGTTTAGCAGCCAGATTCCCCAGTTGTGGTGGTTGCTCATGTTGCGTCGCAGGATCGAAGCGCAATGTGACAGCAGCCATGGTTGTGACTGGTGCGGTGGATGTGGAGGTAGCTGGAGGCAGTCGTAGACTCTTCGGTTGCGCGACTTCCGCGGTCAATCGACCAAGCTTCTTGCCAATTTTGAAAACACCTTTACGGACATTCTTTTCCTTGCGGAGAGCCCAGGGAGAACTGTCTTCCTCTACTGAAAGTGGTGGAGCTTCCTCTCTGGCGGGAGATATTCTGATTCGAGAAAATTTCTCCTCCACGTCGTAAAGACGCCCAGTATTGGGGTTTGCTTTGCCGACTCGCACTTTGATGTAGTAAGAGATCTTAGACATCTCTGGGGCCAAATCATCCATCAGAACGTTGCCTTTGCCAGCGAGCATGGGATCGCCAAGACTCGGAGGCAGATGCAGATGTTCTTTCTTGGTCTCATCGTTGTCAACAGTGTGGGCACAGACGTAAGAAAGTAGACGGTCTGGCACAACAAAGGTGAAAGGGACAGTATAGACAACGTTGGCTTTGGCGAACATGTGCTCTGGCAAAGAGCTCGCAGAGATCGGCTGCTGCACGCGGAGGAAAGTATGCCTGCCTGTTGTGCGTCCGGTGGTGGGAGAGGCAGCAGCGATCTTCTCGACGTAGGTGTTACTCTGACCTTCGAGCGCGACCGTCATGTCACCAATAATGGTATCACGTTCGAACTTGAGCTCGACATGACCCTTGATCTGATCAAAAGTTGAAAAGGTACGAATAAATTCATTTTTGCCATCCAAGACGACCTCAACCTCGGACTTCTTTCTCAAACCTCTAGTTAGTGCATCCAGGGTGGCGGAACCGCGGCGAACGAAGGGACCTGGGGGAGAAGCATTCTGGCTGTTGTCGGGAACAGATCTGGAGCGCAACGAGGCGCTAGAAGAAAAAAGAGAAGGCATATTGCCAGAAGATTGCGACACAAGTTGATGAGGAGTCATGTTGGCGGAGATACAATTTATACTGGTCTTGTGATAGCTGGCCGAGGAAATTGTTCAAGCGGGATGATCTGGGGATCTCCGCGATAGGCTCGGGAGATGGAGCTGATCGAATGAGAGATGCAGTGGAAAAGCCCTGCGTGTCGAGGAGTTGCGGGGGATAGAGAAGGTTAGGCCAATCAAGATAGAGCCTGACGTATTGAAGTACTGGGCATTGAACGGAATAATGGTTTGTCGTTCAGTTGATATAGATGCGAAACACTATCTATCTTGGATACGAGGAGTGTGCGAGACACGTACTTGTATATATCATGTTGCCATGTACCTGAGCACAGCAATTTGTTGCTCGAATGGCTGGTCATGTCGAGCAAAGGCGTATAGCATAGCTCGAATGAGTCACGGCATCGAAGGCATTACTCTGTAATTGGCAAGACTGGATGGAAAAACCATGTACAGAGCCAGTTGGGTCCTCACATTGAAGGGCGTAAAGGGCGTGAACAGGAAGAAAGCTCATTCAGAGGTGGACACAGGCGGGCAACCCATAATCAAGAGTCACCGTCAAAGGAATAGTGCAGTTCAGCTGAATAATTCATCGTCGACGTACGCGTCGCAAGCCAATGGTAGGAAGAGATTCAAGCCACAGTCCAGTGTGGTTCTCCACCGAGGGGGTTCCGTTAGAGGCGTACTCGTAGTCTCGTAGATTCCCGTCACGGCCTTGACTCTGCATGCCATTGGAGTCTGGACATACGGCGTACAGAGTACAGCGTATATAGCGGGCATGTCAGTGTGATCGAATCTGTGCTTATACCATTAGACAACACCAGGCCCTATTCTGGATATCGGGATCATCAAGAAACAAGCAATTGCTGCTGCAACTTGGCTTGCGTTTTCGGAGCTGAGAAAGCTAGTGTAGACTTCGGGACTTGCATAGGGATTCTTAAGCAAACAAGACCCTGCGAGCACTGCTGACTTATGAGTTATGGGCCCATGCAATCCACCTCTGCGTTCGACATTTTACTGATCCGCTCTCATGCATCGATCTTAAATTTAAGTCGAATATCACTTCGATTCAGCAGGTAAGTGTGCTGACTGTGTATATAGAGCAGAAAGGGTGCATCATGGTCGTTGTTGTAATCGGAGTCGCGGTACTGTGAGGGCTTTGTTCTCATCCTCTAATCATCGGCCTGATCTATCTTTACCCGACTCTTCAATTACCTTCCGGTGTGGTTATGCTCTACCATCGCAGAGTCGAACCCTCTCTTCCGGGTTTCGTCAGTGCCTCGGACGGACATCTGGCGTTCTGCTGGTCGGACAGCACGGATCCATGCCGAGTGCCGGTGAAGAGACTTTGAAAAATTCGACACACCAGGCATACGAGTACCTGCGTATTGTAGCGGTACTCAGGAAACGGTGAAACGGCAAAGGCTTGCCCGTGTGCGGCGTGTGGTGGTCAACAAGGCTCCGTGGAGACTCTCTTGCACACCAAGAATCCCCAAAATGCGGCATTAAAAGTAGACCGAGCAGGCCGATTGGATGGAGGGGTGATGGATTCATCACAACTTCTCTCATCGGTTACAAGCGTCTGACATATCTTTCAGGCACTGGTCCGCTGGATCAATTAGCTGAGGCAGCTGAATCGACACTGGACCGAGCTCACATATCGAGGCTTTAAAGTCAACCTCGCCGTGCTGCCCTGTCCGGGAAAGCAGTCCAGCATTGTCGGTGCATCTCGAATGACGTTCCCGTAGTGCTTATCAATTCGTGTCGAAGACAAGGTTACGAGTAAGGTTGAAAGAACAAAAAGAGTGGACTTTGTCCTTGTCCAAGCATACCACGTAGAAAGTTGGTCATCTTTGTCTGACCCAAGAACTTGAATCGGATACTCTGCTCTTCCAGAAACGCACGTGTACTCTATTATTTATTGAATACACTTGACTTATTCCACCTGCCCGTCTTGCCCGTGTCAACCGGCGATCGTCGTGGGTCCAGAGTCCAGAATTGCGATTTAGAATTGCGTCACAGCCGCCCAAGGTTGACCAAGGTTGACCTATCCTTAAAACACCTGCTCTTTGAGTTCGAGGTTGCATCTGGCGTTTGGCTCGTTGGCTTCGGATGCTAATTTCCACGTTGCGGGCAACAAAGACTAAGACTAATCCCTCCGAACTGCAACCACAACCAGAACTAGAACAATACCTAGACCAAGGTAATCATAACCAGAACCACATCCTGCGCAACCGCCTTTCTCTCTATCACACAAATCACAAAATCCATTGCACATAAATTCTCAGCCAACGGGATATGCAAGCTTGAAGTCGCACCCCTCGCTCACTCACCCACGCCTGCAAGTGACCACTCAACATGGCACCGTTTTCCCTGCACCGCACGCAAAGCAGTCAGAGTCACCGCAGCCTCACAGCTATTATTGCCTCTTCAATTTCAAGAGCTGGCTCTCCTGACAACAGCAATGCTACCGTACTTTCCTCCGCAAAGGCCATCGAAGAAGAGACCCTTCCCAAGTACAGCCCGAGAACCTTCTACGCCGCCAAACTGGGTGAACGTCTCAACAACAACAGATATGAAATCGTTGCTAAACTAGGCTATGGAATGACTGCCACTGTCTGGCTGGCCAAAGATCTACACAGGCAAGTACAATCCTTGCGAATACAGGAATGCTCGTGTCTAACTTCCATATAGCTCTCCAGGACAAAACTCTCGCAAATATGTTACCATCAAAATCAACGTCAACACCCTGACGGACGAATTCCTCAAAGGCCGTAGCCAGATCGCGAAGAAACTTATGATGACAAACCCCAAGCATCCGGGCTACTCCCACGTACGATTTATGCTCGAAGCCTTCACTCTCAAAGGCAAATACGGCGACCATCTATGCATTGTCTACGATGTCCTCCGCGAACCGATAGACGAATGTCGAGATAAATATCTTGGTGGAGCTTTCAGCAGTACAAAGTTAAGAGTTTTGCTTCCTGCCCTGCTGCAAGGTCTCGACTACATGCACGCTGAGTGTCATGTTGTTCATACAGACTTGAAGGCCGACAATATCATGATGGGTCTGGGCAGCGACCCTAGCGGTGTACTTGAAAGATTCGCTCAACATCAGCATTTGCACCCCAGCCCACGAAAGCCTCCCGACAGCCACGACGGTCACATCATCTACCAGTCTTGCAGCGATCTTCTACTGGTCGGCGACAAAGACAACGGAAAATCAATGAGCGATGCGGTTTTGGCCTCTGCAAAGATCACAGATATTGGTTTGGCTGAGTGGGGTGATCGCGGCCTTCAGCACAAAGCTATTCAATCCAATGCTTTCACTTGTCCAGAAGTTCTACTTGGTGTTGGCTGGTCGTATCCAGCAGATATCTGGAATCTCGGAGTTATGCTGTGGGATCTTATTGAAACAAACGGTCTATTTGATCATATCAAAACCCAACCTGGCCAGTACAAGGCTGAAGAGCATTTGGCCTTAATGATTACACTCCTAGGTATGCCTCCAAATGACTACCTAGATCGTGGTCTCAAGACGGCAAAATACTTCTCCTGGGATAAGGAGAAGCAAGAATATGTCTTCATCAACCAAAAGAAACTACAACAGTTCAAGCATGTCATATCATGGGATCAATGTATCACACGTATGCAAGGAGACAATAAGGCATCGTTCATTGATTTCGCCAAGAAGATGATAGCGTGGGTACCAGAGGAGCGGTGGACCGCTGCACAACTTCTTGAGCATCCTTGGCTCAAAGGCCGTCCAGGTTCCATTACTTGTACCTGTCAAGACTTCGAACAGGCGTCTCGCTCATTATCTGAAGGAAAGGAGAAAGACAGTGTATTGGAGAAAGACAAGGATAGTACCGTTGCCAGTGTTGCAAGCAGCTCAGCTCAAAGCGACGCTCCCGACTATTTCTCCAAGTTGAGTCCGAAGACCAGTCACGACACATCTCCACCAAAACCGACCATCTCCACAAGAACCACGAATTCAAGCTTCATGAGCATGGAATCCATCAAAGATCGTATACCCAGCTTAGTTGTGACACCTTCCAGATAGAAATTGGAGACTGTCACAGAAGAAGCTGTCAAACCAGAAGAATTGGGGAGTTCGTCCTCCAGTAAATCGAGGCGAAGCCGGCGACCATCGTGGCTGAAACGAAACGCGAGCTCTCCATTTCCAAAATCTCAAGACATGTCATGATCTCACTACAACATACATGCATCTATGTCGCATTTGCAAAACTTCATTTCAAAGAAGATATCCAGTGTACACCAACCGACACATCGAATTGGAAAGTCACCAGTGTCAGCACTCTTCAAAACTGCTGGCCGTACCCATCAACAAACATGGATCGAAAACCATCACCAGATACCCTAGGGATGAATTAAAGGAGTTCACAACAAAAAGAACGGTTCTTTTTCTTTCCTTTCACGGAGTTGATCTGTTGAATTCCCGACCCTGAATTCTTGCACATAGATTTTATGTTTTTCCATTTTTTCAAACTCTTTCATTGAGTTTTCTCTTCCTCTTCATTTCTGTGTTTTCTGAGGCGTATAGAAGGTCATTAAAGGGAAATTCAGGGGGAAACGGGAACAACCAACGACCTGAAATGACGGCGAGATTAGTTCCTGTCGCGATCTACACGTAGAATGTCGGATCAATGCGGCAATGAATCAGAATCAGAATCAAAATCAGAAATTTGAACGAATCAGTTGCCTAACTTGTCTACGTCTTAAAATTCGGTCCCGATTACCTGTGTTTTAGAGTGTGGTCCCTCTCGATGTTTCCTGAACGTTTACCCGGGCTACTCGTCTGTCTGTCCGTTCGCGCATAGTACCTGTAATGAGTAGTACCTATCCATGTCTGGTTACGCCCAGGTCCAACGTAAGCTGTGGCGTTACGGATGGTGTAGTGCTACCACCTCTACGTAGAAGGTCTTCTAAGTAATGGAAGTAATTGCCTCAGCGTGACGTACGATGTACGGACGCTCTTCGGTGTAAGACCAGACGAGATGATAGGATCGAGACGACACAGAACGAGGAAACAGGACAACTATTTTGTTTGAAGACATTGGATTGCTCACCGCCATCGCTGCGTGTGTCTACCTGTCTATTCATCTCCTTCTCTAGACCGAGTCAGAGCCAGAGTCAAAGTCAGATCTCGAGTCAACCTCAATTAACACCCACCATCCAGATGGGACGAGACAAGACCAAGACACCACCTGGCCACAATCAATCAATCTTAACCCACCCATATATCCTTCTAACAAAAGCATACCCAACCAAAAACCCCACCGTCCCCGTCGCAAGCCCATAAACCAAACACGCCAAGATCCCATAACTGAAGAACAACAAACTAGACACAAACCCATCAATATGTAATTTCGTCCAGTAATACCAAGTCAAATAGACGAAGATCCAAACACTGGAGCTTCCACCAGTTAAGAAACTAGTCCACCACCAGTGGTAGTTCTCGGCGGACAACTGGACGTACAGCGTTATTATGACGGTTTCGCCGATTGTGATGGCGAGGAGGAGGGTGATGATGCTCAGGAAGCCGAAGACGTAGTAGTAGGAGGATTTGTCGAGGTAGATGGATTTGAAGACGAAGAGGAGTTCGATGAAGAGGACGGCGAAGGGGACGAGGCCGGCTAGGAGGCTGAGGAGGAAGTTGTTGCGGGAGTACCAGGTTGTGTTTTCTGAGGGGATTTGGCGGGGGATTGTGGATGTGCGGGTTGGATGGGTGTAGGGCTTTGAGCGGTAGAAGCCGTAGTAGCTACCGAGGTGGACGAGGGGCAGTTGAATGAGGAGCCAGAGGAAGGCTAGAGCTAGGAGTGTTGTGAATGGGATAGCAGTACTGGAGGCTTGTGCCCATGTGAAGAGGTTGAGGAAGAAAATTAGCGAGAAGAGTAGACCTGGGAAAAGGAGAGCGGTCTGTAATTATTGTTAGCTGGGTGTTTCGTCCGATGTATATAAGTCAGTGCTTACCATTAGGGTGTTCGGTTGGTGTACACTGGATATCTTCTTTGAAATGAAGTTTTG